>ERZ1023461.122-NODE-122-length-18789-cov-70.225472_pt1 | contig 18789 bp, 18 predicted proteins | sample MGYA00380528_ERZ1023461 | MGnify/ENA primary metagenome ERZ1023461 (study PRJEB33173, sample SAMEA4830392) | metagenome | study: EMG produced TPA metagenomics assembly of the PRJEB25223 data set... | reverse complement strand
TTCCATTTTCCATTTTCCATTTTCCATTTTCCATTTTCCATTTTCCATTTTCCAAAAGATTGTCAGCCGATTTTATATTCTGTCAAGTGTTTTTTATGATTATCAATGGGTTAGGGTCTGGGGTTAAATCATTGACTATTTTTGATAAATGATTTATATTAACCAAAAATCCACATAAGGACACCTGATGAACGTACAGCCTTGGCATTGGTTGGTTTTTGGTCTGATTTTGATGATATTAGAGATGTTTGTGCCGACCTTTTTTCTGCTATGGTTCGGGGCGTCTGCTGTTGTAACGGCAGTGCTTGCATGGGCGTTTGGCTTGGGCTTTGGGGCGGGGGTCATCTCGTGGCTTGTGCTGTCGGTCATCTCATGTGTGGCGTGGTTTAAATTTATCCAGCCCAACATCAAGACTCGCACGACCGCAGGGCTTGGGGGTAGCGTCATCATCGGCGAGATAGGCATGCTCACCCAAGCTCCGAGTGCGGATAGACTTGGCAAAGTGCGGTTTAGCGTGCCAAAAGTTGGCTCTGATGAATGGCTATGCCGTGGGGCAGATGGCGAAGTGTTGCAGGCAGGCGATAGAGTTGTGGTGGTGCAGATACTGGGTAATGAGTTGGTGGTTCGGCGTAAATAATGCCATTGAATTGCTATTTGGTGGTATTGTCAATTCATCATATTTGGATAGATTGGTAGGGGCAAATCACCTTTGCCTTGTATTTCATTAGACTTCTTTCCAAACCCTGATTTTTATGGATTTTTAAAAACTTCAACCCCAATACTTATAAGGGTTTATTTTTAGTTTGGAAAGAGATTTAATTTAGATAATTGTTAGATAGGGGCTTATTATGGAAGTGTTATTTGTCTTGGTGGCGTTTGTCGTCTTTACCGTTTTTAAGGGTGTCAGACTCGTGCCACAAGGCTACAAATGGGTGGTTCAGCGATTGGGGAAATATCATCAGACCTTAGAGCCGGGTTTAAATTTTATCATTCCCTTTGTTGATACGGTCGCTTATAAAATCACGACCAAAGACATCGTGCTTGACATTCCCAGCCAAGAAGTCATCACCCGAGACAACGTGGTCATCATCGCCAATGCGGTGGCGTACATTAACATCATCAAGCCAGAATATGCGGTATACGGCATTGAAGACTATGAATACGGCATTCGCAATCTGGTGCAAACGTCTTTGCGTTCTATCGTGGGCGAGATGGATTTGGACAGTGCGTTATCAAGCCGAGACCAAATCAAAACCCAACTCAAACACGCCATTTCAGACGACATCGCCGACTGGGGCATTACCCTAAAAACGGTGGAAATCCAAGACATCAAACCGTCCCACACCATGCAACTGGCGATGGAAGAGCAAGCGGCTGCCGAACGCCAACGCCGTGCGATGGTAACACGAGCGGACGGACAAAAACAGGCGGCCATCTTGGAGGCGGACGGACGATTGGAAGCGTCTCGCCGTGATGCCGAAGCTCAGGTAGTGCTTGCCAAAGGTTCCGAAGAATCCATTCGTCTTATCTCATCGGCGATGGACGGCAAAGAAATGCCTGTTGTGTACTTGCTTGGCGAGCAGTACATCAAAGCAATGAACGACATGGCACAGTCTGACAATGCCAAAACCGTTGTCTTGCCTGCCGACATTCTAAACACCGTCAAGGGACTGGTGGGCGATAAGTTAAAGGGTTGATTTTATAATCATACAACTTCAAAACGCACCAATGGCAGTAAGATGCGTATGACGCATTAATAAGATTTTTCATTTAAAAGGTGTGTGGTACGCACCTTACCATACAACCAATGAATTTTTTAAAATTTAACATTGGTGCAAATTGGAGTTAATTGGCTATAAAAACAAAAAGCGGTGATGATGACCGCTTTTTATTTGTAGATAAAGTTTTAAAAGATAAAAGGCGTATGATACACCCATAAATTATCTTTTAAATTATCAATCCAATTCATCAAGCCACGCCATTTGAATGGCTTCTAATATTGCTTCGTTGGATCTGTCAGGCTCGCCCACAAAGCAATCAAGCTCGCACACAAAGCGGTGCAAGTCGGTAAAGCGAATGTACTGCACATCCACATCAGGGTGCTTTTCGGCAAGGGCAATGGCGATGTCTAAGCTGTCGTGCCAGTTGAGTTTCATAAAAAACCTTTTTTAGAGATAAGTTTACACAAATTTTAGCAAAAATTTTAAACCAATGCTATAATAATCGCCATTTTTATTTATCATTGTTAAATTATGAGCGTACAAACCCACACCCCCAATCCCAACCAAAATCAACGTAAAGGCAAACCACAAATCGCCAAAGCTGACCCCACCAATCCGCACCTAACGCCGATTGACCGTGAGATTTTGACCCCGCCAAACGGACACAAAAAAGTGCTACTGCATTCATGCTGTGCCCCTTGCTCAGGCGAGGTCATGGAGGCCATGCTTGCCAGTGGCATTGAGTTTACCATTTATTTTTATAATCCCAACATTCACCCCAAAAAAGAATACGAGATTCGCAAAAACGAAAACATCGCTTTTGCCGAAAAGCACGGCATACCGTTTATTGACGCCGATTATGACATGGATAATTGGTTCGCTCGTGCCAAAGGCATGGAGCAAGACCCCGAGCGTGGCAGACGCTGTACCATGTGTTTTGACATGCGATTTGAACGCACCGCCCTATACGCCCACGAGCATGGCTTTCCTGTGATGACAAGCTCGCTTGGTATCAGCCGCTGGAAAAACATGGCTCAAATCAACGACTGCGGACACCGTGCCGTTGCCCCTTATGAGGGTCTTGATTATTGGGATTTTAACTGGCGTAAAGGCGGTGGCAGTAGCCGTATGATTGAGATTAGTAAGCGTGAGCATTTTTATCAACAAGAATACTGTGGCTGTGCTTATTCGCTCCGTGACACCAATAATTTTCGCCGTAGCCAAGGGCGTGAACCCATTAAAATCGGGGTGAAGTATTATGGGGATGATGACGAATAAATAAGCCATAACACCAAAAGACCGTTTGATGACGGTCTTTTTTGTGCCTTTTAATAAATTTTATCAATCATCATTTAAAATTTATCAAGTTTTTTCAATTTAAAAAATCAAATTAAAACATCAAATTATTATAATTTACCAAATCATCAATCCTGCCTATAATAACCCCATAGATTGACAAACCAAGCAAAGCAAAGTTCAAGCTAGTAATCTAAGTTGGCAATGAGTGTCATTTTTATTGTTTACATACGCTAACCGACAAGCTTGCCCTGCTTTGTTATACTTGTTTTGTCATACCCTGATATTGTAATACACCGTAACCATAGGATTTATCATGACCGATACCCCAAAATGCCCCTACTCAGGCACGCCCCTTACCATGAGCAACGGAGCCCCTGTTGTTGATAACCAAAACTCATTGACCGCAGGTGCCAGAGGCCCCTTGCTTGCCCAAGATTTGTGGCTCAACGAAAAACTTGCCGACTTTGCCCGTGAAGTCATTCCAGAACGCCGTATGCACGCCAAAGGCTCAGGAGCGTTTGGGACGTTCACCGTAACGCATGACATCACCAAATACACCCGTGCCAAGATTTTTAGCGAAATCGGCAAAAAAACCGAAATGTTCGCCCGTTTTACCACCGTAGCAGGCGAGCGTGGGGCGGCGGACGCTGAACGTGATATTCGTGGTTTTGCCCTAAAATTTTACACCGAAGAAGGCAACTGGGACATGGTCGGCAACAACACGCCTGTGTTCTTTTTAAGAGACCCCAGAAAATTCCCCGACCTAAACAAAGCGGTCAAAAGAGACCCCAAAACCAATATGCGTAGTGCGACCAACAACTGGGATTTTTGGACACTACTGCCCGAAGCCTTTCACCAAGTTACCATTGTCATGTCCGACCGTGGCATTCCTAAGTCTTACCGCCATATGCACGGTTTTGGCTCGCATACGTATAGCTTTATCAATGCTGATAATGAGCGTTTTTGGGTTAAATTCCATTTTCGCACTCAGCAAGGTATCCAAAACCTAACCGATAGCGAGGCCGAAGCGGTCATCGCCAAAGACCGTGAGAGCAATCAGCGTGATTTGTTTGATGCCATTGAACGTGGTGATTTCCCAAAATGGAAAATGTACGTACAAATCATGCCTGAGCAAATGGCAGAAGAAGTGGATTTTCACCCCTTTGACTTGACCAAAGTTTGGTCAAAAAAACAATTTCCGCTCATTGAAGTGGGCGAATTTGAGCTAAATCGCAATCCAGAAAACTTCTTTTTGGACGTGGAGCAATCCGCCTTTGCCCCAAGCAATCTCGTACCCGGTATCAGCGTGTCGCCTGACCGTATGCTCCAAGCTCGCCTGTTTAACTATGCTGATGCACAGCGTTATCGCTTGGGCGTAAACCGCAACCAAATCCCTGTGAACGCCCCACGTTGCCCTGTGTACTCAAACCACAGAGACGGTCAAGGGCGAGTGGGCGACAACTATGGCGGACGTCCGCACTATGAGCCAAACAGCTTTGGACAATGGCAAGAACAGCCCCAATACGCCGAGCCACCCCTAAAAATCAGTGGCGATGCCAAGCAGTGGGATTTTCGTGAAGATGACAGCGATTATTTTAGCCAGCCACGAGCCTTGTTTAATCTCATGACTGATAAGCAAAAACAAGCCCTGTTTGACAACACCGCAGGAGCAATGGGCGATGCGTTGGACTTCATCAAATACCGTCATATCCGCAACTGCCACGCCTGCCACCCTGATTACGGTATGGGCATTGCCAAGGCGTTGGGCATGACGGTAGAAGACGCCATTAAAGCGTATGATACCGACCCCGCCAAACATTTGGCGAGCTGTTTGCCACCAAAGGCGTAAGCGGTTTTGGTTGATTTTAAAGATAAAAGCCACTCTGGATAGAGTGGTTTTTTGTTGTTTGTTTTGATATAATAAATAAAGGAGTAAGTAGCAGATTGATTAAGTCTTTTTTGTCGATAAAAAAATTGCATACTAGATAGCTAGTATGGAGTAGCTTTATACAACGCATTGTCATAAATGTCAAGCGTCGCATAAATCTCAGCATTATGTAAGTATCAATAATTGGCATATCTATATATTCCATTGTTATGAGCATGATTGCTATCATTCTACTAAATTGGGGTGCCATTTCTCATAATGGCGTTTCGGCACACTTTTTCAATCCTTAATGCGTACCCCGCTTACTCCAACTTTTTATCTCCTTTTTTTGATTATGAAAGAAAAAAATCTTTGGTTTAAAGTAAAGCCCTATCCACATATCGGACTACCAATCACTCAGAAAGACTGCAATAAAGTAATTAACTACATAACAAATCCAGAAAATATCAAAAATCACGCTTTCTGCCCTTTCATTCATACCCAAATCATCACGCCCAAATTTCGTAAAGGGTACGATGGTGACGGAAATCTCCTACATAATGGCAAAAGAATACACCAAAAGAAAAAAGTAAGGAATATTTATTACGCAAATCACTGGGATGCAAATATATTTGCATACTATTCACACCTACTTTCCCAAAATTATGAATGCGTTCTTAAACAAAAGGGTCTAACAGAAGTTGTTACTGCTTATAGAAAAATACCAAAAAATAACAGCAATCAGACTGGTAAAGATATTGGAAAATGCAATATTGATTTTGCCAATGACGTTTTTGAGTACATTCGTGAATATACCCAAAAACATCAAGAAATTGCGGTGATAGCTTTTGACATCGAACAATTTTTTGATAACCTAGACCATAAAATTCTAAAAAAGGCATGGGAAAATATTATAAAAAAGACAAATTTACCAGATGACCATTATAATGTTTATAAGGCTATTACCAAGTTTTCTTATGTGAAAGCAAATGACTTATTTCAATTATTTCAAAATGAGATAATTGTAAAAAGTAAATCGGGCAACATAAGGAAAAAGCCAATTAAAAAATTGGAATACCTTAGAAATCAAAATGCAATTGCTTTTTGTGAATTAAAAGACATTCAAAAAATAAGAAAATCAGGTCTAATACAAAACAACAAATATGAAAAATGTACAATAACCAATCAAAAAAAATTAAAAAATTATGGTATTTGTCAAGGCTCTTCAATCAGTGCAACCTTAGCCAATATCTATATGCTAGAATTTGACGAACTAATTCATCATAAAATTCAAGAAATAGGTGGTATTTATAGACGATATTCTGATGATATGGTTGTCATCTGCCCAATCGACCATAAAGATGAAGTTTTAGGGTTGTTTGAAACAAAAATAAAGAGTATTTCTAAGTTGAATATAAACCCCAAAAAGACACAAATATTTTATTTTAAACTAAATGGCAATAATGAAATAACTTGCTTGCAGGAATTTAATGGAAAAATTAATCACAACAGCCACAAGAAGAAATTTGAATATTTAGGTTTTTCGTTTAATGGACAGCACGTCTATCTCAAAAATTCTGCACTTGCTAATTATTATCGCAAAATGAGTATGGGTGTGCGTAGATGTCATTTTTATGCCAATCACATCAGAAATGATACGCAAGGTAAGATTTTTAAAAACAGACTTTATCGACAATATTCATACATTGGAGCCAAGCCAGCAAGAGTAGGCAAAACCAAAAATAAATGGAAGCCTTCAAAACGCAAAAATTGGGGTAACTTTATTGGCTATGCAATGAGAGCAGACCAAATTTTGACGAATAGCAGAATTAAATACCAACTCAAAAACCATTGGAAGATACTTAATGCACGCATAAATAAATAAAAACTGCCCTTTGGAATTTTTGAAAGTCTTAAATGCATAAGGGTGAATTACAGTTCGCCCTGATAATTTTTTAATTTTAAGAAATAATTAAAAAAATTGTATATTATGAAAATATTGGTATAATAATACGATTGTTTCCACAAGGATATCTATGAAAAAACTGCTCATCGCCACACTCATCGCTCTATCACCCCTATCCGTTCATGCCACCAACTGGGTGGACATAGGCAGCACGAGCAACTTTATTTACCACATTAACCGTGATAGCATTCAGACACATTACTTTACTGGGGGCGGTACTTATATCACCGCTTGGGTTAAGAGAGATTATCACCAAGCCCAAGAGCTTAGTAATGGCAAGAAATACTGGCAAACGAGAGCTTTTTCGTATTATGACTGCGTTGCTCGTAAATCAGACTTTGATTATGTTATTTATTATGATAAGCAAAGTAATTCTGTTGACAGTTTCAAACGTTATGTATCCACGCATTCATCAAAAGACTGGACGAGAGCGGTTCCTGATACCGTAGGCGAGGGCAAACTTGATTATGCCTGCTCGCAAGCAGGGCGGTAAAAACATCCGCTTTTTATAAAGCGGATTTTTGTAAACTTGATGAAACGGTATTGTTAATTACCATATATCTTTGGATGTACAGCTAACAAAATTGAATTTTACTACGGAAACCGTTCGCCCTGAGCCATGCCTGCGGGTCGGTTTCCGTCATGGTTCGACAGGCTCACCACGAACGGAAACCGTGGTACTTTTTCATTTTTTAGAGTGTATTTGTAGGGGCAAATCACATTTTCCCTGTGATAATGTGTTGATTTTTGGGCTAATATCATTCGCCCCTACACGTCCAAAATTTAAAATACACCTGTAATGAACAACCCCAACTAAACAAACTCCCCAAAAAACTCATCAATATGCCCCATAGACATATTGGCAAGCGTATATCGCCATTTGGGGTTTTTGTCTTTATCAATGAGCAATGCTCGCACCCCCTCTTGAAAATCACCATGATTGACACAATGGGTTGCCACGCAGGTTTCTAGGTCAAATATTTGTTTTAAGGAAAAGTCTTTTTTGGTTGTTTTTAAATCATGATAAATTTTAAAGGTAATCGCTTTTGTGGTATCTGAACCATGTCTATAAATGTCTATGGCGGATTTAATCATATCATTATCGCCATCATAAGCCATTAGGGCTTTATCAATATCCATCAAATCACCTACATTCATCAGATGATTAATCTCATCAAATGCCTTTGACAATTCACTCTCACCCAATATGGATGTATCATGAGAGTCATTTAAACAGGCGGATAATAAATGGTGGTTGCTTCTATCATCTTTAAAGTCAATTTGGCAAATAAGACCGATGAGCTCATCAAATCTGTCATGACCAATGGCAAAGTCTGCCAAACCAAATGCCCAAGCATCCGCCCCTGTAAATCTTGCCCCTGTCAGTGCCAAAAATAGCCCAATCTTGCCCGGCAGATGATTTAAAAAGTAGGACGCCCCTGCGTCAGGAAATAGTCCGATAGAGACCTCAGGCATTGCCATGCGTGTGGTGGGCGTAACAACTTTATGACTTGATGCCATAAAAAGCCCCATACCACCCCCCATGACGATGCCATCTCCCCATACCATGATGGGCTTAGGATAGGTGTGCATGGCGTACATGAGTCCATATTCGTGCGTAAAAAAGTCGTGAGCGGTTGTCTTGTTCGTCTTGCCATAGAGTGCCTTGATGTCACCACCTGCACATAATCCTTTATCGCCTGCACCATGTAGCACCACAACCGCCACACTGTCATCGTTCATCCATGTATCTAGGTGCGTGCGTATGGTTTTGACCATGCCTAGGTCTTGGGCATTTAGGGCTTTGGGGTTGTTGAGTGTGATGACGCCGATGTATTTGCCGTGAGCGGTTGGAGCTAGGCGTGCCAAAATCGTGTCGGTCATAAGAAATTCCTTTTAATGGTTGAAATAAGGATTTAATATAACAAATTTAAACCGTCAAATCAATATTTTTAAATTGAAAAATCACACCAGTTATTTTATAATCTTTTTGTCTTTTAAATTAGCTTAATCATTGGAAAATATCATGTATTGTTTAATATCTCCTGCCAAAAACCTAGATGAAAAAACCGCCATCCCCTTTAATGTAGATAACCATTTAAGCGAACCTGTACTTATCAATCACGCCATAGATTTAATGAAAACCCTAAAAAATAAAGACGTGATAGACCTACAAGAACTCATGGGTGTGTCTGCAAAAATCGCCGAATTAAATATCACTCGTAACCAAAACTGGACTTATCCTTTTGATGATAATAAAAAGCCTGCCATTTATCTGTTTGATGGAGATGCTTATACAGGGCTTGATGCTTATTCATTAAATACCGACGAGATTTTATATCTAAATCAACATTTGGGGATTTTATCAGGATTGTATGGCATTTTAAAGCCATTGGATAATATGCTACCTTATCGCCTAGAAATGGGCGTGAAATTAAAAACAGCCCATGCTGATGATTTATACAGCTATTGGGGCGATGAGATTACCGATGTGATAAATCATAATATCAAAAATAGCGGTTCTGATGTATTGATAAATCTTGCATCGGGTGAATATTTTAAAGCAGTCAATACCTCAAAAATCAAGGCGGATATTATCACACCCAAATTCTTAGACCAAAAAAACGGGCAGTATAAAATTATAAGTTTCTACGCCAAAAAAGCTCGTGGCATGATGATGAATTTTTGTGCAAAAAATCGCATTACAGACCCCAATGACTTAAAACACTTTGATATGGACGGTTATTATTTTGATGAAAAAGCCAGTGGTCATGATGAATGGATATTTAAAAGAGATGAGCAGATTTAGGCGTTATTTACCCACCAATTTACTCGCCATCCATTACTTAAATATATCCCACTCATCAATCAACATAAAGCATAACTAACAACAAAAATCAACTTAAAATAAATACCTGATGGTTATTAAATGATGGATTTTTGGTATTGCCAATTACAATCAGCCTTGTTATGATAGGATTTTAAATTTTGTTTATTTTTCAACCATGAAAATGCCCTATTTTTTGCTTTTGGGATTATTGTTAGTACAGCAGGCCGATGCTGATTATAGCTTGCTTGATGCCCAAAAACAGCTCATGAGCAGCAGCCCTGCCATCCAAGCAAGTCATGCCTTGTATCAAGCTGATGTCTTACAAGCAGAATCATTACAAAAATTACACTATCCTAGGATATCGCTCAATGCACACGCCTTTGCACTACAACAAAACAGCAGTATACCCTTAGATAATATCAAAGAGCAGACCGCCCAGCACATTAACACCCATTTTGACCATCGCTTTGGCAATGCACCCGATGGTCTGTTAGATGCTTTGCATGACAGCACCCAAACCGCCCTTGACCGCCTGCCTGACCATCAAGATGTCAAGTTACGCCATGATGGCATTACCCCAAACATTACCGCCACGATGCCCATCTATACAGGTGGCCTAATCAGCAGCAGCAAAAATATCGCCAATCTACAAGTGCAGCGTGGTAAATTTGGATTACAAGAACGCATCTCTTTGGCAAAACTTAATTTGATTCGCCATTATTTTAATGTGCAATTACAAAAACAGCTGACCGACACACAACAAAACACGCTTAGTGCCATGCAGTTACATGTAGATAATGCTTATAAATTAGAACAGCAAGGTTTTATCAGTCGTGGACAGCGTATGCAATTTGAAGTGGCACGCAATCAGGTACAAAGACTGTATCAAAACACCCAAAATCAGCACCAAAACAGCATTTATGAACTTGCTGTTTTGCTTGGTTTGCCCCACATTGAACCGCTAAGCACACCGCTGTTTATTAACACCCAGCATCGCCCCAATTGGCAAGCATTACTCAAAGATTCCCAAAACACACCGCTAAATCAAAAGCTAAAAACCGACATTTTGCTTGCCGATGAAAATATCGCCCTAAGACAATCCACCAAAAAACCAAAAATTGCCGCTGTGGCTCGTTATACCTTAGATGATAAGCCTGATTGGTTTGCAGGTGTGGCGGTTCAGTATAACCTATTATCAGGCATTGACCGTGATAAGCAGATTGAGGCAGCACGCCTACAAAAACAAGTAGCCAAATTAGGTCATGAACAAGTCAATGAGCACATCACAACCACCATGCACACCGCTTATGGCGAGATGGTGCTGGCACAAAAAACCCACGCCCTACTACAACAAAATCATCAGGCCGCCAAAGAAAATTTGCGTATCCAGACGCTGTCTTTTCAAGAAGGGTTTGGGACGGTGGCAGGTGTGGTTGATGCCCAAAGTGCTTTATCACAGATTGACAGCGAAACCGCTCTAAATGCGTATCGCTACCTTTTGGCATTGGCGACGCTATTGCATCACACAGGGACAATTGATGACTTTGATGATTATTTGTCTTTGGATGATGCTCATAAATTGTGATTGATAACGCTCATACTTAACCCCAACCATTTAACAGCCCAAAACCATGACCGATAAGACCGACGATGTTAAGCCAGATACCGATGGCAACCACCCAAAAAAACAAAAACCCCACACACAAGCCAAATCAAAGCCCAGACCTTTGGCGTTATTCTTATTATTGGCACTCATTGGCAGTGTGCTTTTGGTGATTATTTTTGGTTTGATACAAAGCTATGGCACACCGCAAAACTTGCCAACAGCTAACGCCATTGGTAGCACAAATGAGCCGCCAAAGGGGGTGATCGCCCATGTCAGACAAAAGATTACCAGGCCTGCCACATTTAGCATTCAAGGGCGTGTGGAGGGCGAAACGGTGAACATCAGCACCAAACTGCCCAGTCGTGTTGCTGCCATTTATGTCAAAGAGGGTCAAGCTGTCAGGGCAGGTGAACCTTTGGTTCAGCTTACCAGTCCTGAAATTGACGCCAAAAAACAGCAAGCCGCTGCCATGTTACAGTCAGCCCTTGCCTTTCAGTCGTCCACAGACCGTGGCACAAGACAAGAAAATGTAGACACCCTGTACGCCAATTGGCAAAGTGCCAAAGCTCAGGCAACACTGGCAGAGGAGAGCTATCGCCGTGGTGAGTATTTGTATCAAGAAGGTGTCATCTCCCGCCAACGCCGTGATGAGATGAGGGCAGCGAAGCAGTCTTCTGCCCAAATTGCCCATGCAGCACAGCAGCAGTATCTAAAAGCCGAGCGTGGTCGCACTGATGAATTAAAATCATCCGCCGACGCCCAAGTCCAAATCGCTCGTGCGGCGGTTGCCGAAGCCGATGCCCTAGATGCTGAAACCATGCTCTATGCCCCCATTGATGGAACGATCTCAAAAATCTACATCCAAAGCAGTGAACTGGTCATGCCAGCGGTGCCTGTAATGAGCCTGCTTGACAACCACCCTACCATTACCATAAGCGTCCAAGAAAATCAGTACAGTCATGTCCATGCCCTGCCCAAGCTAACTGGTTTCATCCCTGCACTGAACAAAACCGCCGATTTTAAAATCGTGCATACCGAGGATGAGGGAGAGTTTGCCACCATCAAAAATACCAGACAGACAGGCGGTTATGACATTCATAGCTTTAAAACCAAACTTGAACCCATCACCCCCATTGAAGGGTTAAAAGTGGGCATGAGTGTGATATTTGATATCACTGTTTTGCCCTAAATTTTCATTCAAATAAGCCTGATATCCATGATTGTTCGCTTTATTCGTGCTTTTTGCCAAGCATTTTTGCGTGAGCTTAACCGCTTATCATGTAACCGATTTGATTTGGCGATGGTCATGATAGCACCGCTTGTCATCATTGTCTTATTTGGAGCCATGTTTTATCATGGTAAAGCACATCATCTGCCTGTGGCTTTGGTTGATGAGGATAACAGTGAATTAAGCCATTTGATTTATCAGCACATTCATCATAATGAAACCGTTGAAGCCGTCCTAATTTTAGATGATATACAAGATGCTCATCATGCCATCAATCGTTTGGATGTTGGTGGCTATATACACATTCCCAAGGATGCCCAAAATCGTTTGGTGCGTGGTGAAAATACAGGCATTCACATTGCCTACAATCAATCATTTTTTAGTATTGGCAGTGCCATCTCATCTGCCCTATCTAAAAGCACCAAAGGCGGTATCGCTAAGTTTATACAAACCAAGCATTTAACTGGTGTATTACCCCATTTATCTGGCAACATGCCCCACGTCAAAATATCGGTGCTGTTTAACCCCAATTTAAGCTATGAATTCTTTTTAGAGCCGTTTTTGGTCGCTGCGGTGCTACATTTATTACTGTGCTGTTTGGTTGCCCACGCCATTGGACAAGAATTTCATGAATACAGCGTACATGAGTGGTTATATCATTCACCTTTTGGGGCGTTGTTTGGTAAAATAAGCGTGTATGTGCTGATAATCAGCCTTTGGCATGGGCTATGGCAGGCGTGGCTTATTGGGGTGCGTGGCTGGTTTGTGGCAGGGTCGCTATTTGTACTGATTATCGGTCAGCTGCTGTTTTATCTTGCTTATGCCTTATTTGGGGCGATGGTGGTGCTTAAAACTCAAAACATCAATAAAAGCTATGGCATTTTGGCGGTCTATGGCGGTTCATCGATGAGTTTTGCAGGGGTTACTCTACCACTAAATAACGCCTCAGGCTTTACCCAATTTTGGTCGCAGATCATCCCCTTTACCCCCTTTGCCCGTCTACAAGTTGAACAGTGGGTGATTGGCAGTCCATTTATCATCACCCTAGCACACCTTAACTCTTTGCTGATATTTGTGCTAATTTTTGCCATCGGTAGCCTATTACTGCTTAGACGCATCAAAAAGACCTTAATAGCCATGCCAAATACACCCAAGGATGACAGTTGATGAGACGATTTATCAAACAATATCTGACCATCTGGCTTGATGTCATCAAAGACAGGTCTATTTTTTTGACCATGGTGCTGTCGGTGGTGTTTTATGGTTTTTTTTATCCATTTGCCTATCAAGCTCAGCGTCCTGCCGATTTGCCCATTGTCATTGTTGATGAAGAGCAAAGCCCGCTCACCCAAGCCATCATCCACACCACAAGCCATACGCCCAACATACATGTTTTGGCGGTTGTGAGTGATTTTAGGCAAGCTCAAATGCTGGTACAATCAGCAAAGGCAGATGGGATTTTATTATTGCCTGACAATCTTAGCCAAAGCATTCATCATGGTCAAACAGGCGGGGTTGGGCTGTATCTGAGTTCGGCGTATTTTTTGCGTACACAAAATATCGGTGCAGGTCTGGTATCATCATTACAAGCAACCATCATCCAAGAGTTAGGACAAGTCACCCAAACCAGACACAAACCCAAACCAGAGCTTATCCATCAATCAGCATTATTTAACCCTCTGTCAGGATATGGTAGCTATATTTTTCCTGCTGTTGCTCCCATCATCGTCTACCAAACCATCGTGCTGGGTCTTGCCATGCTTGTAGCAGGTTATCGTCAAAGGTTATGGCGTGCCAGTGCTTGTGATTTTTTGGCAATTTATGCGGTGGCATTGACCATTGGCTGTTTGTCGTGTTTTTATTTATTTGGTTTTGTATTTTGGTGGCATGATTATCCTAGGGGTGGTAACTTTTGGGGAATGATGCTCGGTGTCCCCATCTTTGTCAGCTGTGCCATTGGGGTGGCTTTATTAATCGCATCATGGGTAGCTGATGGTGCCAAGGTGGGTGTGTTGCTCATTTTTAGCTCTGTGCCATTATTTATGCTAACAGGGCTTGCTTACCCACTGATGGCGATGCCCAAATTTTTACAACCATTAGCCCACGCCCTGCCAACCACACAAGGCGTACAAATGTTCATTCAGCTCAATCAGATGGGCGTACCCATTCAAGATGTTTGGCAAAAGATGGCATATTTGGCAAGTGTGGCGGTGCTTTGTTTGGGGGCGGCGTTTTGGCGGTTGCGGTATACTGCTAATGGTGTGGGTAAAATGCAAAAATTACCGCCATTTTTTTCAAAAAAGTGCTAAAATAGGCACAATCCATCATGTTAATTTTATACAAAAAAGGTAATTCTCATGGCAAAAGCACCCAAAGAAAAAGACGATAATATTGAAGGTAATAAAGAAAAAGCATTACAAATGGCTTTGGCTCAGATTGAAAAGGCGTTTGGTAAAAACACCATCATGAATTTGGGTGATGAGTCTGTTAAGGCAGATGTAGAGACCATCTCCACAGGCTCGCTTGGGCTTGATATTGCCCTAGGGATTGGCGGTCTGCCAAAGGGGCGTATTGTTGAGATTTTTGGCCCTGAAAGCTCGGGCAAAACCACGCTGACCTTACAGACCATTGCCGAATGCCAAAAACAAGGCGGAAAATGTGCATTTATTGATGCAGAACATGCCCTAGACCCCATTTATGCCAAAAAACTGGGCGTGAATCTAAGTGAACTTATGGTGTCTCAGCCTGACAATGGTGAACAAGCCCTTGAAATCGTGGACATGCTTGTGCGTTCTGGGGCGGTGGATTTGATTGTGGTGGACTCAGTTGCCGCCTTAACCCCAAAAGCCGAGATTGAAGGCGAGATGGGCGACAGCCACATGGGTCTGCAAGCACGTCTGATGAGCCAAGCCTTGCGTAAAATCACGGGCAACGCCAAACGCTCTAACTGCATGGTGATTTTCATCAACCAAATCCGCATGAAAATCGGCGTAATGTTCGGCTCGCCTGAGACGACAACGGGCGGTAATGCGTTGAAATTTTATGCGTCTGTCCGCCTAGACATTCGCCGTATCGGCTCGGTCAAGGACAAAGAAGAAATCATCGGCTCTGAAACCCGTGTCAAAGTCATCAAAAACAAAATGGCTCCCCCATTTCGCCAAACCGAATTTGACATCATGTATGGCGAAGGCATTAACCGCTTGGGCGAGATTGTGGATATCGGGGCAAGTCTTGACATTGTCGGCAAATCAGGGGCGTGGTACAGCTATGAAGGCTCAAAAATCGGTCAAGGTAAAGCCAATGCCTGTCAATTTTTGGCGGAAAATCCTGCAATCGCCCAAGAGATTGAAGCCAAAATCCGTGAGTTAAAACTTGCCAATGTCGTGCCAGTCGCCCCCAGCGATGATGACGGCGAAGTGCCTGAATATGTCGAAGGCATGGACGACTAATTTTTATGGTCAAACCCATAAAAATACAAACCTTAGATGACATTTTGGCAGACATGGGGCAACCTGTGTCTGCTAAAACTTTTGATAACAAGAATAACAATACGGACAATCAAAATACCAAAAAATCCGATAAAACGGACGATAAAAACAGCAATACATACCAACAATCCGATGACAATTTTTTATCCGATAAACCAAAAAATTTAACCAACACCGCCAAACAACCTTTTAAAAAATCTAAAAAAATAGTTAAAAACACCCAAAATTCCAACTCCCAAACCGATACGCCAACACCCACACGCAAACGCAAATCCCAAAAAAGCGATGACAAGCCGTCCGCGGTGGATTTGTTATTAAAAGACAACAGTCAAACGGTGCTTGATGATAATTCTTTAAAACTACTCAGCCAAGTGGAAATTGAAAAATTACAACTTCCCGACAAAGAAACCCGCTATTTGCGTTGGCTGGCGTTTTATTATTTATCCAAAAAAGAGTTATCTCGCCACGAACTCAAAGCCAAGCTCATCGCCAAAGACTGCGACCCACAGGCGGTAGATGAACTGCTTAATGAGTTTACCCAAAAGGGGTATCAATCAGACACACGCTTTGCCACCATGCTTGTGCGTGAAGCAGTACGCAAGGGGCGTGGCGTGCGGTATCTGACAGATAGCCTAAAAAAAGCAGGGCTTGATGTCAAGGCGTTTGGCGGTGTGGACGAGCTGATTGCCATGAGTGATGTGGACAGTGTGGCGGACGGCACGATTTTGGACGATGATAACAGGGGTAATGACAGAGATGACGAGATAGACTGGCTTAAACTTGCCGTAGAAGCCCGCTGTAAAAAATATGGCGACAATATCCCAAAAGACCCCAAAGAAAAAGCCCGCCAACTGCGATTTTTGCAGTATCGAGGCTTTGACATGGGCGTGTGTTTTGATGCGTTAAAGATGAATTTGGGGGATTTTGAGTAAAGGTGATTTCAACTAAACCAGTCAGACCCGCCTATCACGGTAGTCCATCAGCCCTGTCGCCACCACTTCTAAAAGCTGTGAATCTTGGTGCGTGGCAACGGTTCGAATGAGTCGTGACGGCGAGTGCGTGAGCGTATTGGTCAGGCGATGAGCAAATTCATCCAACACCGTCATCATGTCATCACCCTGTGCCAGACGGTGTTTGGCGTGTGACAGCAGTCGGTTCTTATGCTCGTCCGCCATCATGCGATAATCAGCAATATAACGTCTGGCGGACAGCAGTTGCATTTGGCTCTCGATACTTAGGGTCAGCTGACTGACCATCAGCTCCGCCTCTACCGCCGCTTGTTTTCGCTCTTCTAGGTTGCCTGCGATGACATGCTGTAAATCATCCACCGAATACAGATAAACATCATCAAATCCGCCCACCGCAGGGTCGATGTCTCGTGGCACCGCCAAATCCACCAATAGCAACGGGCGATGACGACGCACCTTTTGGGCATGCTTGACCATCTCTGTGCTAATCAGCGTATCCATGCTACCGCTACAACTGCTCACCACATCGGCACGGCTTAGCACCTGCCCCAGACTGTCCAGCCCCACGCACTCAACATGCACTGACCGCCCTGCATTCTCTGCCATTTGCACCAATTCATCTTTTAGCAGTTCGGCACGCTTTGGGCTACGATTGGCGATGATGATGTTTTTCATGCCAAGGCTTGCCACGTTATGAGCGACAAGGCGGTTCATCTCGCCTGCTGCTGCCATCAGTAGCGTGGTATTCTCTGGCTTGTCAAATATCTGCGTAACCAGTTTGGCGGTCGCAAACCCTAACGTGACCGCCTGCTGTCCGACTTTACTGTCACGGCGGACACTGCGTGCTGACGCAAAAATCTGCTGAGTGAGCCAATGAAAATCACTGCCCACCCCACTCACTGCCTGCGACTGTGATACCGCTTGTCTGATTTGCCCTAGAATCTGTGGCTCGCCCAGTATCATCGAATCTAGCCCTGACGCCACACGAAGCCAGTGGTTTAATGCACGGTTGTTCTCATAAATGTACAAAAAAGGCGAAATGTCATCTAGTGCCACGCCCTTAAACTCGGCAAGCCACGACCGCACTCGCCCTGCCTGCACGCTCACGTCATCGTCATCATTGACCGCTTGCCACTCATCATCAAACCCCACATAAATCTCACTGCGGTTACAAGTAGAGACGATGACCGCCCCCGAGACCGATTCATCAAGACGGCGAATGTCAGTAATCGCCTGTGGCAAATCCGAGCCGAACGACAACCGCTCTCGCAAAGCGACAGGGGCGGTTTTGTGATTGACTCCGATGACGGCTAATTTCATGACAGCTATATTTGGTGGATAAAAATAAAACAAACAGATGATGAAACGGATTATTATAACACCATTTGCCAAAAACACACAAAAAATGGGGGTTTTTATGAAACTTTTCAATCAAAACACACACTTTGACAAAATCAATCGTTTTAAATGGGCATTTACCCATGCTAAAATACACCCCACCCCTCAAAACCTAACCGCAAACAATCCTAGGCTAGGACATGATGAGTTTTTTAAAAATTATCATTTTTTTCTCCTTTTATCCTTGAAAAAATCCACCCCATCCCTATTTAGAATAACATAACAATAATAATCATCGTAACCTTTCCTCAACCCACTGCCCCTCCTTCAGTGGGTCTTTTTTTGCCTGTATATAAAATTGACGAATTATTGTACAGATTTATTCTATTGCCACAATACATTTGATTTACACTCAACCAACTTGATATTTACCACGGGTTTGTAGCAACTGTATTCCACTCCCATCAAAGTGCAATAC
>ERZ1023461.115-NODE-115-length-20190-cov-75.308667_pt1 | contig 20190 bp, 16 predicted proteins | sample MGYA00380528_ERZ1023461 | MGnify/ENA primary metagenome ERZ1023461 (study PRJEB33173, sample SAMEA4830392) | metagenome | study: EMG produced TPA metagenomics assembly of the PRJEB25223 data set... | reverse complement strand
TAATTTCTGCGATTTATAATTTTGAGCTGGGGTAGTTTGGAAAGAGGTCTAATAACTCTTCTAAGGCGTTATCCATGTCAATGTCTGCTTGGGGCATGTCCATGCTAATGTCGTCCAAAAAATCCTTGTCGGTCAGCATTTTTTCCATGAATAATTCAAAGGCTTGCTCTTCGGACTCAATGTTTTCTTTATCCAATAACGCCAGCACCTCGGGCAATTCGTTTTGAAACCTTGCCATGGTTTGGGGATTGGGCTCGTGATTGTCGGCAGAGTCATGGTAATGAAATAGCCAATCACCGCCGTCATTGGAGACATAAGTAGAGCAAACTCTCATAACAACTCCTGTTTTTTAATCTGATTTTACAAAAGGGCGAATATTTCGCTCTTACGGTTTTTGACAATGAAAACTACCAAAACAAGCCAATGTCAAGCAGTCATCAAGTATCAATATCCGCATTCAACGCATTTTCTTCAATAAACACCCGTCTTGGCTCAACCTCATCGCCCATTAAGCAGTTAAACAGACGGTCGGCTTCAATGGCGTCTTCTATCGTGATTTTGAGCATATTGCGGTTTTCAGGATCCATGGTCGTCTCCCACAGCTGGTCGGCATTCATCTCGCCCAAGCCCTTATAACGCTGAATGGCAAGCCCACGGCGAGCCTCCGCCATAAACTGCTCCCACAAATGGTCAAAATCCTTGACCGCAAAATCTTTATCACCTCGTCTGATAAAGCTCTCATCGGTCAGTAGCGTGTTCCAAGTGCTTGATAATTTTAACAATTTGGCATATTCGCCCGAATTGACAAATAAAGGGTCAAGCGTATAATGCTGGGGCAGTTTATGCACAAATATGGTGATTTTTGGCAAAAACATCTCGGCAGTCTCGGCATTGTCCGCACCGCCCACAGGTTCTAGGCTAATCTGTGGCGACAGCTCGCTTGCCTTGCCATTTAGCACATTTAGCAACTTATCCGCCCATGTCTGCAACGCCACTTTATCTTTTAGCATCTCATTTTCTAGCTTTGGCACAAAGGTTAGGGCATCGATGAGACTGGCTGGATATTTTTGGCTTAGGCGGTTTTTGGTATTTTGGGCAAGGCTATAATCATTTAATAGATTCTCCAATGCCTCGCCACGAATAGCAGGGGTATCTTTGCTCAAAAATAGTTGGTTGTCGTCAATCGTGGACGACAAGAGATAGGATTTTAGAGCGTCATTGTCTTTTAGGTACAGCTCTTGTTTGCCTTTTTTGACCTTATAAAGTGGCGGTTGGGCGATGTAGATATGCCCACGCTCGATAAGCTCTGGCGTTTGACGGAAAAAGAACGTGAGCAGTAGCGTGCGAATGTGCGAGCCGTCCACGTCAGCGTCCGTCATGATGATGATTTTGTGATAGCGAAGTTTGTCGGGATTGTACTCATCCTTGCCAATGCCCGTGCCGAGTGCCGTGATAAGCGTGCCAACTTCGGCAGATGACAGCATTTTGTCAAAACGGGCTCGCTCCACATTTAGGATTTTCCCCTTTAAGGGTAAAATCGCTTGCGTTTTTCGGCTACGCCCTTGCTTGGCAGAACCGCCTGCACTGTCCCCTTCCACAAGGTACAGCTCGGATAAGGCAGGGTCTTTTTCTTGGCAGTCCGCAAGTTTACCCGGTAGTCCTGCGATGTCTAGCGTGGTCTTACGGCGTGTCATCTCACGAGCCTTACGAGCCGCTTCTCTTGCACGAGCTGCGTCTAGGATTTTGCCTGCGATGGCTTTGGCGGACGCTGGATTTTCTAATAAAAACTCGGACAGTTTTTCGTGCATGACCGTTTCAACGGCAGATTTGACTTCACTGGATACGAGTTTGTCTTTGGTCTGTGAGCTAAATTTGGGGTCTGGCACTTTGACCGACACAATCGCCACCAGTCCCTCACGAGCGTCATCGCCCGTTACCGCCACTTTTTCTTTTTTGCCGATGTTTTCGCTGTCCATATAGGCGTTCAGACAGCGAGTCAGAGCCGAGCGAAAGCCCGATAAGTGCGTGCCACCGTCTCGTTGGGGAATGTTGTTGGTAAAGCACAAAACCTTTTCATTATAACTGTCCGACCACTGTAAGGCGACTTCCACGCCAATGCCGTCCGTGCTTTGGGCGGTAAAATGAAAAATGTCATTTAGGGTTTGTTTACCGTCATTGATGTAGCCGACAAATTCGCCAAGACCGCCTTTATGCTCAAAAATATGTTGCGTGCCGTCTCGCTCATCGGTTAAGACGATACGCACGCCTGAGTTCAAAAAGGACAATTCACGCAAGCGTTTGGCAAGAATGTCATAATCAAAAATCGTCCCCGTAAAAATCTCATCGCTTGGATAAAAGCGAACTTCGGTGCCTTTTTTGTCGGTTTTGTCAAGGCGTTTTAGGGAAAAATCAGGCACGCCGTCCGTGTAGTCTTGGGTGTGGGCGTAGCCGTCTCGCCAGATGTTGAGCGTAAGTTTCTTGGATAAGGCATTGACCACCGACACGCCCACGCCATGCAGACCGCCTGAGACCTTGTAGTTGTTGTCATCAAACTTACCCCCTGCGTGAAGCACCGTCATGATGACCTCGGCTGCCGACACACCCTCCTCGGGGTGAATGTCCACAGGAATGCCCCGTCCGTTGTCCATGACCGACACCGACTCATCGGCATGAATGGTAACCAGCACTTCATCGCAATGCCCAGCGAGTGCCTCGTCAATGGCGTTATCCACCACCTCAAACACCATGTGGTGCAAGCCCGAACCGTCATCGGTGTCGCCAATGTACATACCAGGGCGGACTCGCACCGCTTCTAGTCCACGCAAAACTCGCACGCTACTGGCATTGTAGTCGTTGGTAGGAAGTTGCTCGCTCATAAAAATCCTTTGGCATACGCCTAATTCTTTGAAAAATGTGGGTTATTATAGCATTTTTTTGCCTTGTAAGCTATCTGTGTGGTGGGGATTGTATTGGGTTGTATTGCAATTACAGCTCAATACAATTTTTAAGTTATCTGTACGATAAGGGACTGGCGGTGGCGATGACCGTCATGGAACTGCTTTTTCTAAGTTATCTATGCGATAAGGAACCTATGCCAGCAAGACCAACAAGACCAATAAAGTTTCTAAGTTATCTATGCGATAAGGAACATAAAAGACTTACAAACAAAAACTTCAGTCATTTTCTAAGTTATCTATGCGATAAGGAACAAGGCGGTCGGAATCCCGAAATTGAATACCGTTTTCTAAGTTATCTATGCGATAAGGAACTGAATAATAACAGCTTTTTGAACGTCTGACATTTTCTAAGTTATCTATGCGATAAGGAACAAGAATGTACAACGCTATTAGCCCATGCCAAATTTCTAAGTTATCTATGCGATAAGGAACGAAATATTGGTAACTGTGGGGAATTGATTGGGGTTTCTAAGTTATCTATGCGATAAGGAACTTGCTGTGATTATCGCAGCGATTGCAACCGTTTTTCTAAGTTATCTATGCGATAAGGAACGGTTTAGAGGCGGTTGTAGGCTCTATCGGCATTTTCTAAGTTATCTATGCGATAAGGAACTTGCCGAAGTCTCATATATTGAGCAAACCAACTTTCTAAGTTATCTATGCGATAAGGAACCGGTAAACGTGCGTTTAAATCCACGTTTAATATTTCTAAGTTATCTATGCGATAAGGAACTCTAAAATTTATGGCGTAGAACAAAAGCCTACCTTTCTAAGTTATCTATGCGATAAGGAACATGAATTACAGGTCTATCTTGCTAATGTTGGTTTTCTAAGTTATCTATGCGATAAGGAACTTATGGCTTATATTACTGCAATAGTACATATTTTTCTAAGTTATCTATGCGATAAGGAACATAAAAGACTTACAAACAAAAACTTCAGTCATTTTCTAAGTTATCTATGCGATAAGGAACTTAAATCCATCAAACCAAAGGCAACTGCATAATTTCTAAGTTATCTATGCGATAAGGAACTAAAACTACTGTTACAAAAACTGCAAAATTATTTTCTAAGTTATCTATGCGATAAGGAACAAAGACGGCAAAATCTTTGTGTTCGAGTATGGTTTTCTAAGTTATCTATGCGATAAGGAACAGCACCTAAACGCCAGAGCGACCCTAAAACAATTTCTAAGTTATCTATGCGATAAGGAACTAGCATTATTTAGACCGATATTGTGAGTAACATTTCTAAGTTATCTATGCGATAAGGAACGTAGCTGACATGCTCGGCGACGGCATAGATTGTTTCTAAGTTATCTATGCGATAAGGAACAGGCATTTATGAACTTGATGAAGATATCATCAATTTCTAAGTTATCTATGCGATAAGGAACGGCTTATGATGACTTATTGGCAGGTGCTTTTTTTTCTAAGTTATCTATGCGATAAGGAACTTGCAAAAGATGTAAGCCAAGCCGATATTTCTATTTCTAAGTTATCTATGCGATAAGGAACAATTTGGTTACTTAACTCATCATTGACTTCTTTTTCTAAGTTATCTATGCGATAAGGAACACGTAACGAATATCGCACAGGCTCAAACATTGTTTTCTAAGTTATCTATGCGATAAGGAACATAATGCCGAAGCATTTACCGCCCTAGCAAGTTTTCTAAGTTATCTATGCGATAAGGAACCTACCCAGATAGTATCGCCATCATTGATGGTTTTTCTAAGTTATCTATGCGATAAGGAACGATTTTGAAGCTAGATTGTTTCTTGACATTGGTTTCTAAGTTATCTATGCGATAAGGAACTGACCCTGTTGCCCGTGCATTATCTAAGCATATTTCTAAGTTATCTATGCGATAAGGAACGGTTGTACTTGGTTTTGGTGTGGCAGACGAGCTTTCTAAGTTATCTATGCGATAAGGAACGGTTGTACTTGGTTTTGGTGTGGCAGACGAGCTTTCTAAGTTATCTATGCGATAAGGAACTAGAATTATACAACATAAAACCCACTTATATCAAGACTTAAAGCCATATTTTGGGCATTTACCCAATGCTTTTTTGCCTTTTTATAAGTGATTGATTGTTAACAAGTTTTTAAATAGTCAAAAAATAAAGGGTATAAACCTGTATCATACCCCTTATTTTAGCACAATCAAACTCAATCACCAATGCGGAACAGTTGCCTTATCCGTCATCGCTCCGCCTTGATTGTGCATGCCATAGACCGTAAACTCGCCGTCCACCGCCTTATCCACGACCGTTTGTTTGACATACAGCCGATACGGCACTTGATTGGTTTGGCTAAACAGCTCAATAAACGGATACGCCTTTGGCTGTTTTTTGTACGCCAAACAATGCTCCAACGCCTGCTCCACCGTCAGATTTTTAAACTCGGCAAATCGCTCGGCTTGTTTTTGTAAATCCGCTCGCTGTTGGCGTTCTACCACCACATAGCCTGTCGCACGCTCGCCCACGTCCGCTATCGCTTTGATATGCACATAGTCGGTCAAACGGTCAAGCCATTTGACAAGGTTTAGCTTTTCAAGCTCATCACGGCTTGGGGCAAATATCCGCAAGCGACCACCAAGCGTAGCAAATGTCTTGCCGTCTCGCTCCACATAGCGATAATTGGGAAAAGCCACGCCAATGGTGCGAATGCCATGCGTATTTGCCACGTCTGCTAGGGCAATATGAAGCTGATTGTAGAGCTTGCTCCATATCGCATAGGGCGGTATGTCATCGTTTGGGATTAGGGTGATTTCTTGATACACTTTCATCATATTATCCTTACGTTAGCGTAGGCGAATGTCATCAACATAAGCAAGACCCTTTTTACCCAGATAAAATGATGACACGCCTGCATTATCAATCATTTGTTTTAGGATTTTGGCTTGTTCGGTGTCAATGTCTAAATGAATTTCAAGCTGTCCGCTCGCTTTGGTTAAGGTGTGGTTGATTTTGCCTTTGACAGACTCTTTGCGGATATAGGGGTTGCCATAGATAATTTTTTCTTCACCAGTAATAAAATTTTTCATAAAATCTCTTTTACCATTAAATCCTCTTTTGGAGTAACCAAAGATAAATTCTTTTGTATTTTCACCCTTTCCTCTCTTATTTACTGCACCACTCATTTCATATTTTTCCTTCAAGCGATTAAGCTGAATGTATAGCAAGGCTGAATACAATCTGATTGGTTTAACTAAATCATTTTTCTCAATATATTGCTCGTCAGAAAAGTAACTTTTAATAAAAGAAATAATAGATTTAATTTTTTCATCCTGCTTAACACTTTTTAGGTCATTCAAAAATAATGAGCGATTTAGCACGTCTATTGGATTTAAAATATTGTCATCATTAATACTATTAACCAAGTAACTATCGTAATGACAGAAATCATATATTTCATCGAGTGATAACCACAAAACCCCCCAAAACTCTTTTGAGTAATCTGAATTAAAAGTTTGATGACTATTCTGTATCATACCTGTAAAAGAGTTCTGGTCGGTACTGCCTTTCATGTTGCGAATATAGGCAATCTCGTGATTGATAACACTTGGTGTATCCACAAAACTAATCTGATTTTCCAAATTGGCAAAATAATAATCATCGCTTTGGCGAGCCTGATAGAGTTTTCGCTGGTCGCCAATCAAACGACACAGCACGCCCATGACGGTATTATGACTTACCGCTCGGGCATGAAAATTCTCCGCCTTGCCAAGCTCGGTCATTGACGCGATAAAATTTCGCCCCTTTTTGGGCAAGGGTTCATCGTTGCTACCGTCCAAAAACGAATTTCGCCACGATGATTCGTAGTGAATGATAATTCTCATCACGCCCCCTTATTTGGCTTCAAAATAAACCGCATAATCGCTTATCTTTTGGGGGTTGGCTTGTTCAGGGGTGCGTTTGATACGCATCATTTTGTTGCTGTCATTATAATCCACACTCAGCTCGTCCACATACATATAGCCTTTGGCTTGACGGATAAACAGCTCGCCAATCAAATCCAGCGTGGTCTGCACCAAAATATCAATGGCAACGTCATCTAGCAAAATACCCACTTCGCCTTGCTCATAAATCGTCCCTTTACGCACATAATTGGCGTGGAACGTGGCTTTTGGCGTACGGCTTGGGTCTAGCGATTGGATAAAATCTTGCACCTTTTGGGCAATCTCATCGCCTTGATTGTCCTTGATAATCATCGCACAACGGTCAAATTTGTTATCCAATGAAATAAACTGCAACTGCTCAATGCTGATAGAACCATAAGCGGTATATTTGGTATCGCCAAAGGTTGTTTTTGAAAAGAATGACGAACTGTCTCGCTCGCCTGCTTGCCCAAACTGTTCAAAATTACCATTGCCAAGTTCATCAATAAAATCTTCAAGCAATAGCGGACTGGTGCGTTTGCATTGACTGGCAGGCACAACATAACCACGCACCAACCCTGTCAATGACGCAAGCACTTTATCCAAGCCTTTTTCGTGAGCAAAATGCAAATCAAAGGCTTGTTCACGAAACAGATGATGACGGATACAGTTTTGGCTGATGTAGAGTGGCGTTTCTTTAAAATCAATGTCAGTGGCTTCTTTTTTGTATTTGTAGCCTGTCTCTTCCTTGATTTTACCTGTCAAATTGGTATAGCCACGCAGTTTTGGCAAGGTGTGGTTATCCACCGTACGCCCTTCACTGCTTAGTGTGGTTGGACCATTCCAGTTTACCACGCCATAGCCGTATGCCGTGATTTTAAAATCAACGCTTTTAACACCTGTTACTTTTTGAATGCTCATTACTGGTTCCTTATTTGGAGTGGGTTAGATAATGCTAGCTTGCACTAACGGTACAATTGTAGTATTGATTAAAACCAATTTCAACCTTAGTACTATTATAAAAATAAAATTTTGTGTTATACTAAGTCATCATCGTACAGATGACTTAGCAATTAGTACTATTTACGTTCCTTGCCGCATAGGTAATTTACTCGTCATCGCCAACCTGAGTTGGGTTTTGCAGTCTATCCACAGGCATCATACCCACCGCTTGTTTGGCGGTTTTGATATAATATATGGCAAAAGGGTGTCTTGCCTTGTCGCCACCAACTACCGCCAAATCCTGCTCGGTATAGCTTAGATAAATCGGAAATTCAGGCGAGCGAGCCAGTTTTAATAGCTCCCACGCATCTTTGGCTTGTTTAAATGTTTCATTGGGGTATTTTTCCGCCATAATGTTGTGGTGTTTTTTACGCATAAATTCCACCAAATTTTTGTCCTTATCTCGCATCTCAAAACGCCTACCTTGAATCCTATCCACACTTTCGGTCAAGCCGACAATCATCTCACAATGATTGGTATTTTCATCATAGGCATACTCATCAATAAACGTGGGATTGAGCTGATTATCCACTTCACATACCGCCATTTGTACAAAACGGTTATCCCCACGCAAGGACGTGCTGGCGATTTTCATCATGCTGTCTTTTTGTTTTGCCCGAGTGGGAGTACTCATCGGATCAATGACTTTTTTGTTGATGATGTCTCGGCTTTGTTTGAGTGATTTTTCTATGTCATCTTGGATTTTTTGTACGCTGTCTTTATCTTGATAAAACGCTTGATAAATTTCATATAATTGATTTAGTCCAATGTGTTTGATGTGATGAATGGACAAATAATTGGTCAAAAATTCATACCACGCCAAACTGCTTTGCCAACTGTTTAGACTTGCCAAAAATTTTGCTTGACTGCTACTTTGTTTTTTATTATCAAAACTTTTGGGATAAACAACAGTATAAATGCTAATTTGGTCATTTTCGCCAAACCGATTTAACCGTCCCAAACGTTGTAGGTAATTTTCAGCATTGGTAAAATCACTAAACATTCGCTCGCAACTGATATTTAATGATGCTTGCACAATAGGACCACTTCTTAATAAATCATATTTCCCAGAGCCATTTTGTTTAAAACTATCAAATACCTTGTCAAAATATGCTTTTTTATCTTGACGAGTGTATTTTGAATGTAGCAAAATGGCATTTTCATCTTGTTGATGCAATAAAAATCCAAGCTGGGCATCTTGGGCGGTATTACTAATCACAAATGCGGTTTTGGTTTTATCCACCTTATCCAAAACAAGCGGACTTTTTTGCTCGGTTTCATCAAAACTGATAAATTGCAATTCGTATTGCGATGTATTAAAACTTGGCATACGCACGATATAATTTTCATCAATGCCCAATACATTTTTGACAAAATAATCGTGCGGTGTGGCAGAGACAAGCAATACATTGGCATTTGCTTTGCGTAATTTTTTAGCTTCAATCAACTCGGCAAATAATAAATTTAATGCAGGGATATTGATGATTTCGTGAAACTCATCAAATACAATATGAGCATTCATAAAATCAAATAGCCCCACGACTTTTTGATGTGAAATGATGTTATTAACCACTTGATCTATTGTGGCAATGACAATATCGCCAGAAAAATAATCCTGTGGCAAGGTATCATCAGTATTATCAAAATCTACGCCTTGACCGATTATCTTTTTGTATTCGCCTGTAAAAATCTCAATTTGACAATCAGGCAAATAATCCGCCTGCGTCAAATCGTGCAACAGCCCCAAACATACCTGCACTCGGGGACACACCCAAATAATTTGTTTGGCGTGGGTGTTTAATGCCCATTCTAGGGCGATTTTGGTTTTGCCACAGCCTGCTGGCCCTTGTAGAACGGCGATATTATCTGCATTGGCAAATTCGGCATCGTCTTTTAATTCCGCCAACGCTTTGGCAATTTGACTTTGGGCAATATTGCGTTCGCTGTTTGGGTATTTTTGCTCAAAATTATTTAGGCATTGTGCAATGCCTTGTCTTAAAACGTTATTATCCGACAGCTCACCAATGTCTTTATCATCTAAAAGGCGAATTAAACTGCCTTCATTGATATATTCTTGTAAATCATCAGCCGATAATGCCGATACCCACCTATCTGCACAAATTACCGCCATTCTTACCAAATTATTTAACGCATTGGGGCGGATTTCATTAACAAAATCTTTAATATTGTTTGAAATGTCGCTGTAATTTTTATAATTCGGTGTTGAGCTATTGACACATTCACACTGATATTGCCAAAACGGAATGAGTAATTCTGTACCGTCATTAAAATGCTTGGCGATTTGTTGAATGTCTTTTAATACATTACTGACTTTGGTTGGCATATTATCGCTTGTTTGTAAGGTTTCTTGCCATAATTTATCAATGCCTTGTGATGATTCAAAAAATTTCTCGTTTTTGGTGCGATAAGGGCGAGTGTGATGCCAATAAATACCGTGAGCAATTTGTTCTTTTTGGCTGGAATTTAATGTATTATTTTCACGCAGTAGCGATAATGCCAAAATCCAAGATAGTTCGTGATGACGTGGATGATTTTCAAAATTAAATTTGGCAAATCCTTTATCACTGCCATTGATATGCACGCCGTCATCAGATAAATAAATCTCTTCATCGGTTTTATTAAGTTTTTTGGCAAGCCACGTTTGAAATTGTGGGTCTAATTTGCCCATATCGTGTAATATTCCTGCGATAAATGCCGATTGAGCCAATCTATCATCATCAATTTCCAATTTTTTAATCAAATGATAAGCAATAAATCCCACTGCGAATAAATGATGACTTAATAATTGACCGTGAGAGTTGGCAAAAAATGTTTGGTTAACAGCAATATCCATAAATAACTCCATAGAAGTACGATTCACAGGCACATAACCTTGATGATTAAAAGCAGATTTATTCCCCACCACCCACACAAGCTCGGTGCGGTGGCGAGTGGCGATACGGTGGCAGGCGACCGCAGTGGATTTACTGGCGGTGGATTTTAACAGCTCATACACCGTTTTTAGACCGATTTCAGTAATGTTGGTTTGCCAAACGTTGTCGCCAATGCGATTAGCAAAAGCGTCCAAAATCTTGCGAGTACGCTTAATGGCTTTTTTCTCACATTGAGAAATAAAGGTTACAATCATGCAAAATCCTTATTCAAATTCCTTATTTAGAGCAAGTCCCTTTACCGTCTCAAACATCACATCAAGGGCGTGATAATTGGTAAAATAAGACAGGCACAGTTCACGAAATTCCTGCTCACGGACGTTATCAGACGCACACATAAAGGCAAGTGGCAGGATAATTGTATCTTTGACAATGTCGGCAATATCAAACACCAACGCCCCACGCCGTGTCTTGCCGTGCATGACCGCAAATCCGTGGGCAATGCCAAGCACCCAAGCGGTGGTTGCTCCCAAGCCGTATGCCAAATAATTGCCGTGATTTAAAAATTGATTGGCTTTGTCCACACCGTCATAATCACGGCTAAATCCCTTATAACCTGTGTGTTTGACGGCAAATTTATACAGCTCTTTGGTCATACGTCCTTCTAGGGCGAGCAGGTCTGAGACGCTATTTTGCCCTAAAATTTGGGTGCGGTAATGATTTTGTAAGCTTATGATTTCATCAGATTTACTATCAAAGCCCGCCCCACGCAAGTCCTTATCACGCCCCCACACGTCATTCATAAAATCAAGCCGAGCCATTTGCAAGCGTTTTGCCATTGCCAGACGTTTATCATCGTCCCACCACCACGACAGCCAGCCTTGAATGTACTCGGTGGGGCGATATTCTGATTGTGGCGTCAGCCACTCAATCTCACTCCCCATAAATAAAGGCGTGCCACCGCCCCCACAAAAGCCAATCAGCACGCCTGCACTTGCCAGTAGCCTTACCGCAGACTGGGTAATGGACGTGCCTGTGCCAAGCAGTATCACGGTGGTGTTAGCAATGGGAATATTGTAGTAGAGATTTTCTTTTTTACTTTCGGTCAGATACAGCACTCGTCCGTCTTTTTGCATGACTCGGCAATGCTCTAAATAATACAGATTGGCACGTTTGGAATGTAAAATGGTTTTTAGGTCGGTGGGGCGTAGGGTGTCCATGTGTTATCCTTACAAATAACATGGATATTAACAGATGTGTACTGTGCCGTCAATCGTTGGGGCGGATTGGGGGCGGATTGGGGTGGGTTTGGATGGTTGTATTTTGGGCAGACGTGCAGGGGCATGATGGACTTATACCACAGTTTGCATGTAAGAAATAAGCATGTTATATCAACATTAAAAGGACGTGCTCAGCACGTCCCTACAAAGCCTGTAGCAAATATTAAGTTTGTTAGGTGTACTTCTTAGCCAAGTTAGTCAAGCGGTACGCCAATACGTCTTGCCACTTCTTCATAGCCTTCAACCACATCGCCTAGACCTTGACGGAAACGGTCTTTGTCGAGCTTTTTCTTGGTTTCTTTGTCCCACAGGCGACAGCCATCAGGCGAGAACTCATCGCCTAACACCACACGCCCATGAAACAGTCCAAATTCTAATTTAAAATCCACCAGCATAAGACCCGCTTCATCAAAAATCTGACTTAGCACGTCATTGACCTTGTGAGTCAGCACACTCATCTGCTCCAACTCGTCTGCGGTGGCATAACCCAAGGCAATGGCGGTACTTGGGGCAAGCATGGGGTCGCCCAATTTGTCATCTTTATAAAACAGCTCAAAGGTCGGTGGCATAAGTGGCAAGCCCTCAGCAAGCCCCAAACGCTTGGCAATACCGCCAGCGGCATAGTTACGCACCACGCATTCTACGGGTATCATTTTTAGGCGTTTGACCAGCACCTCATCATCAGACAGCTCACGCTCAAAATGGGTCTCAATGCCAGCGTCTGCCAATTTGCTCATGATAAAGCTGTTAAAGCGGTTATTGACTCTGCCTTTGCGGTCAAGTTGGGCGATTTTTTCGCCATTAAAGGCGGACGCATCGTTGCGAAAATGCAAAATCAGATAATCAGGGTTGTCCGTTTCATAGACAGATTTGGCTTTGCCAGCATAAAGTAGGGCTTGCTTTTGCATGGGTTTCTCCGTGTTTGGTGGCGGTTTGCACGATAAATTTACACAATAAAAAGGCACGAACAGCAACGCTCGTGCCAAACAATCATCTTACCTGTGGTGGTCTGGGTAATTGGTACTGCTTGCCTGACTCATTGGTCGACGGGGTGATCTCGCCTGCCACTTCTGGCACATCATACAGAGGGATAAATGGAGCGGATGCTTGGTTGGCAGGTAGGCGGATGGGGTCTAGCTTGGTGGCGTGAACATAGTCCAAACTGCCGTTATCACGCTTGCCCAGTACGCCTTTGACACTTTGGCACCCCGTCAGTAGCACCACGCTCATCATGACAAGGGCGGTTAGTTTTAGTGTTGGTTTTAGTGTTGTTTTTAGCATGGTCATGTTATTCTCACTTATTCTTGCTGTTAAATCAAATTGGCTTTTTGCAATGCTTGGTCGATGATGGACTGATTGCCTGCTGACAGCCACACCAAAGGCAAGCGAATGCCTGTGTCAATCATGCCCATCTTGTGCAGGGCGTATTTGGCAGGTTGGGGACTAGATTCACAAAACAGCTCTTTGTGCAAATGCTCAATACCTTGGTTGATGACACTTGCTTCATCAAACTTACCCGCCAAAGCTAAGCTAAAAATCTCGCTCATCGCTTTGGGGGCGACATTGGATGTTACTGAGATATTACCCTTTGCTCCAAATTTCATGAGTTCTAGGGCGGTTGGGTCATCGCCCGACAAGACCACAAGACGCTCGCCCACACGCTCGATAAGTGCCTTGCCACGCACCAAATCACCCGTGGCGTCTTTGATGGCGACAATATTGGAAATATCGGCAAGGCGTGCCACGGTGTCCTCATTCATGTCCACGACCGTGCGACCAGGGACGTTATAGAGAATCTGGGGGATATCCACCGCTTCGGCAATGGTCTTATAATGTTGATACAGCCCTTCTTGGGTGGGCTTATTATAATATGGCACGACAAGCAGGGCAAAATCCGCCCCAACTGCCTTGGCGTGGGCGGTCAGCTCAATGGCTTCGGCGGTGTTGTTCGCCCCTGTTCCTGCAATCACAGGAATGCGACCTGCCACTTGTTTGACAAAAAATTCAATGACATCGCCGTGTTCTTTCATAGAAAGCGTGGCGGACTCGCCTGTTGTTCCCACCGCCACCAAAGCGTGCGTGCCAGACTCAATCTGCCACTCAATCAGGCGAGCCAACGCATCATAATCCACCGCACCGTCTGCCGTCATGGGCGTTACCAGTGCTGTCATCGAGCCTTGTAGTCTTGCCTTCATCTCATCATAAGTTGTCATAAAGCACCTGATTTTGTCATTTTGTATCAAATGGCTTAGTTTAACATTTTACTGAGCGTTTTAAAATAATTTAAATTAAAATTATTGCATTTATTAGGGCGTGCCTGCCCTTTATAACATTATTTACAATATAGAAATATTTTAGAAATAAATCAATCGTTTTTGCATGAAAAATGGCTAAATCTTGTTTTTCGTGATTTTCATTGCAAATACAAAAGGCAGGCACGCCCTAGAGCATCCCGACAATTATTTACAAAACAAATAACGATTTTGGTACAATGAAAGCTCTAACCCAGTCAAAGTATCAAAATCGCTATGGCTCGCACCTTACTCACAGATGAACAATGGCACAAGTTAAAAACCATTTTACTACAATTAGGCATCTATAACAAGCACAGTTTAAGAAACACCGCAGAAGGCATCTTGTATCGCATTCGTGCAGGCATTTCGTGGGAAGATTTGCCTTGTGAGCTTGGCAACTATTATAGCATTCATCGTGATTTTTTTAGGTGGTCAAATCAGGCAGGTTAGTGCAGTTATTTAAAAAACCAAAGCAGCAGTAAAAAACTCACCAGAGTAAAAAATGTCATGGTTGATGGCGGTTATCGTGACGAGACGTTTACTCATTGTATCAAAAGCATTTTAGGTGAAACAGTCACAACCGAAGTGGCTAAACGTGATGAATTACACAAGTTTAAAGTCATTTTAAGGAAAAACTGCAAGCGATACTTAAATACAAGCTTGCAGTTTGTGAATAGACTTCTTTCCAAACCCTGATTTTTATGGATTTTTAAAAACTTCAACCCCAATACTTATAAGGGTTTATTTTTAGTTTGGAAAGAGATTTAATTTAGCTTTTATTGCGTTGTTGTTGAAAAGATTGTGAATGGGTTAGCGATGGCTTAGGAGTCATTTGTCAAAGTTTGAGACAATCGAAGAAGGTTTGAGGTGTTATTTTGGGGTTTGGTGAGTATAAATAAAACTTAACTTAATTTTATGAATATATCATAAAAATTAATAGGGCGTGCCTGCCCTTTATAACACTATTTACAATATAGAAATATTTTAGAAATAAACTAATCGTTTTTGGATGAAAAATGGCTAAATCTTGTTTTTCGTGATTTTCATTGCAAATACAAAAGGCAGGCATACCCTAAAGCGTGTTGAAATTTTGTATTCGCCATAAAAATGTCCATTGTAGGCAGCAGAGGGTATATGCTTTTTAAGTAGCACAGACCATAAGTTTTTATAGGTAAGTATTTGATATGAAAATAATCCGACCACTTGCTCTAAAAATGGGGCATCACAACCAAACCTATCCAAACCACCGAGTGAAATCCACCAAATGACAAGCAATAATAATGGCAGATAATGAACACTCATCATCTGCCATCGTTGCTATCAATCATTGGCATGGCTTGGGTGTATCATCTTAATCATTCATATTTGATTAAGCATCCACCCCATCAGCCGAACAAACATTGTGTTTAAATTACTACTTAACTTCTTGTTGTTTTTTTGTGCCAAAGACCACAGAGACTTTGCCATCATCACCGCTGTTTTTGTGTGCAAATGACCCACCCATCTCGGTTGCATTTGGACCATAAAAGCCCCCAGTAACCTCGGCATCTTTGATGACGATGGATTTGCCTGTACTGCTAGAATCTATCTTGTAGCCCCCTGCGTTTGCTTCGGCGGTGCTGGCTTTGCCTGTCCAGCCATTGCCTGCGATTTGACCTGTGATGCTAAATACAGGATCTTTGCGGTCTTTGGTGATAAGTTTGCCATTAACTGATTTTTTCTCAAAGTCAATGTCAAAATCAGCAACATCTTTGGCATCATTAAAGCCTTTTGATGAGTCCGCTCCTGTGATGTATCCTACCCAGTTCCCCAGATATTTGGCTTTGCCTGTGGTTGGTACGGCTTTCTCGCCTGTGGTAGCGGTGCGTTCGCCTTGTAAAAAGACGCTGTTGCTTGTGCCGACACTGAGCTCACCAAATTTTAGGTATTCAAAGTTTTTGCCATAGGTTTTGACACTAACTTTATCATTCACCATCAAAGTCTCGCCCGCTTTGTTTGTGGCAGACTCTGGCTTTTCTTTGGTGAATTCATTTTTGGTGGCATCGGTAGATACCAAATCAATGACGGTAGAACCCAAGACCAACTTTTTGGCATTGCCAAAGTTATCCAGTTGTTTTTTGGTAAATGGGGTGAATGTGGTCGCTTCTTTGGTGTTAAATGTCCCAAGTGCATAGGCATCTAAGATGGCTTCGGTTTTTTCTACTTTACCCTCTTGTTTAGCACCAAAGACACCAAAGAGTTTGTTGTCATCGGTTAAGAATTTACCTGCCAGCTCCTCGCCTTTTGGTCCATAAAAACCACCTTCTAGCTTGTTTGTAGCATCGCTGGTAAAGGGGTGTTTGGTTTTGCTTTCTTCTTTTTTATCATGTGCGATGGCACTGCCACGGAAGCGGTTGCCGTGGATATCAGCCTTAATATCATAGCGTTTGGTTTTGGTTACTGCTTGTTTATGGCTGTCTTGTAGGTTACTAAACAGCCCACCTGTTAGGCTCTTTTTACTAAAATCTACCGTAAATTCACTGCTATGACCATATTCACCGCTATGACCATCAGGGGCAGAGCCTTCTTGGGTTAATAAGCGGTTGTATTCATCTTTTGAAGATGCCCCATACCACCAGCCTGCTTGATAGGTTTCTTTCACTTCGCTAAATCGGTTTCTTTTATTTTTGGCAACATCGGTCATAAAGTCCCAATGTCCTTTATATTTGACTGTATCTTGTGTGGGCAACTCTTTGGCGGTCGTTGTGCCATTATAAAACACACCACCCACAGGACCTGAATTCCAAAGTCTTGGTTCATCTGTTTTTCTGACGGTTAGATAATTGGCATCATTCACCAAGTAGTAACCATAATCAACATATTTTAAATCTCGTGTGGTTGCTTTGGTTGTTTTGTCATTTGAATGAAAAATTTTGTTTTCCAGTGATGTTATTACTTGCTGAAAATCAGGGCTTTTACGCACATTTTCTTTGATTTGTTTGGCAAGCTCTGCATCGGAGATTTGTTTATTTTGTTCTTTAATTCTTTTTCCAATGGCATTTTTATCCGCTTCATTCATTTTTGCCATATAGCCATCAAGCAATTTATTTTCTACATCTAACGAAAATGGCAATGGCGATTTTTCACCTTTTGCAACTTGTTTTTTACCGTCTAAGGTAATGATATCTTTTTCATCTAATGGCGTGTCTTGTTGGTCGTATAGATTAATTTTACTCAAAGCCATGCCAAAACCCATGGCAGGTTCTTGAATGGATGAAACTTGTTCTTTGTTATTGGGCGTTGTTGGCACATCTTGATATTTTGGTTCTGGTGTGTTGGCACTGCCTGTACCAGAGTTTGCATTACCTGAATTACCTGCACTGCCTGTACCAGAGTTTGCACCGCCAGTACCGCCTGTATTGCCTGCATTATCAGTACTGCCAGTACCGCCTGTATTTCCTGTACCGCCAGCATTACCTGCATTGCCTGCATTTGGAATGGGCGTAGGGGCAGGTGGATTTGAACCACCACTGCTACCACCACAAGCGGTTAATAAGACGGCAGAGATTGCCACACACAGTGTGGTTAAAGGAATGTGTTTCATAAAATAATCCTCTGATGGGTTGATGGTATTATCTAAACAAGTCTGTTAATGCCTATTTTGGCATGCTGACAATGTGCATTTGGCGTATTTGTTTGGGCATTTATGATAAATGCGTTTGTGATGGACAAAATACGGTAAATTTACATTGATAAATAATAACATAAACAATAACAATTATCTATTATATTTTTGATTTTTTTCTTGATTTTTTCTTGATATTGTCTATGATGGTACATTTTTTTTACAAAAACAAAAGCAGGGCGTGCTTATCCCATCAAAAAATGCGACTAAACTCAACAAACATTTGATTTTTATGGTAATTTGCCTTAATGTCATTGCTTTTATTGATGTTTGTGCTGATGGTCAGTCGTGGCGTGATGCCCCATTTGTGAATGTCTCTGTGCCAAAATGATAAAGACGCTTGCATCTGTTTATCATGGCGAATTTGTCCACCGCTGGTTAGGTTTGCCCCTTGGTAATGGCGTTTGTTGATGCTGATTTGGGCACGGCTTGAAAGACCGCCCGCCCATTCTTGCCCCCACGCTGTGCGTATGCCACGGCGCTCATAGCTGTCAGATGGGTCTTGTGGCACTTTTTCATCATAAAAGTCTGCCCCCAAAAGATAATAGCGTGTGGCATTTGGGTAATAAATCAATGATGTGCTGTATAAAGTGTTGTTACTGTCAGCCCTAGGCGTCCGATGGTTGGTTAGGCGTGATATGTCTATGGCGTTTAGGCTTTGAAATTTTGGGTTGATTCTATAATCAGCTGACATGCGTATGCCTATGGTGTCGGTATAACGCTCATGCCCATAAAATCTTTTTTCACCATAGACCTCAATGCCAAGGTCTTTTTTGGCATCAGCAAAGCCCAAATTTGCCCCCAGTCTGCCCCAATGGTCGTTGTATTTTTTGTGATTTTGATGATGTTTGCCATGGATTTGGGCGTTCGCTCCCACATATGCCCCTTTGGGCAAAGACCACTTTTTATCCGCCCCTAATTGATAGCTTAGGGTGATGGCGTCAATGGGTTTGTCAAAAGTCCATTGACCTTGCGTGGTGTTTTTGGGCACCTGATTGATGTTGTCTTCTTTGGCCAGATTCATGCCTGCTTGCCATGTCCATGAATCTCGTTGTTTTAACGCTTGTCTGTACTGCCCAACAACCTGCCGCACATCATCTGGTAAGTTGTCAGCATGTAATTTATTAAACTGGTCAAGGGCGGCTTCGTTTTGTTTGTCCATAAATAACGCTCTTGCCAGATGAAAACGCACCACATTATATTCAGGCACGATGGCGATGATGCGACGCAGCTCATCAATGGCTGCTTTGGCGTTGCCTTTGTCCAAGGCAGCCAGTGCATTGGCATACCCAAGTAAAATGCCATTTTGATGGTCTTTGGGCAGTTTTTGATAAATGGGCAATAATGCGTGAACCCCTGCCATATGATTGGTCATGACAGCAGAATTTAGGGCGTGATTAAGCAAATCGGGGTTATCAAGCAGTAACGCTTCATCGGCGATGAGCGTATCCTCGGTAGGATTTGGCGTTTGTGCCAGTGTTGGTTCTGTTGTTGGTGTTAATGTAGCATGGGGCAATAGTTCAGGCTGAGCATGGTTAATGATGGGTTCAAGGGCGGTTATTTCTTGATTGATTGGCTCTTGATTGTCGGTGCGACCATCATCGGCATGGCTGATATGAGCGATTAGAAAAGTCAAGCCAGCCATAAAAATTTTTATGGGTGTTTTGCTGGGGGTGAATGTGGTATAAACAGGCGTGATTGTCATGACAGCTCCTATCAAAAAAGCGACCATATTTTACCATTTTTTATGGTATTTAAAAATAAAAATGTGAATAATAATGATTATTTTGTCAAAAATTAGTATCTGATGAAAAAGTTGTTCATGGTTTTGTCCATCATTAGCCACAAGTTTACAATTGATAATAATTATTGACAATTATTTTACAAATCATCTATGAAATACCACAGACATCTGGATAAATATCCGTAAAATACGAAACCTGTTTGCACACTATGATTATGACACTAAAATCAAACAAGCATTGAGATTAACAAAGTCATCATCATAGAACAAACAGAGCGTTGTGCCTATTTGCCATCGGACAAAAGGCATTTAACCCATTTGTGATTGATGGTTATCACGACACAGTTATTTATAACGGTTTTTTATAACTATTTATAACGATTGTTTATAACGATAAACATGAATTACAATGATAATAATCAGGAAACTACTATGAAAAATTTAACCAATAAACTATTGGCTGGCGTGTTAAGTGC
>ERZ1023461.101-NODE-101-length-25081-cov-46.892991_pt1 | contig 25081 bp, 26 predicted proteins | sample MGYA00380528_ERZ1023461 | MGnify/ENA primary metagenome ERZ1023461 (study PRJEB33173, sample SAMEA4830392) | metagenome | study: EMG produced TPA metagenomics assembly of the PRJEB25223 data set... | reverse complement strand
TATGGTTGCTTATAATGGGGTTTTGTTTTAGGTATTATAATACAAGGGGCGAATTACATTCGCTCAAATGTGAAATTCTAAAAGGGCAAATGGCATTTTACCCCTACCGATATTTATCCAAAATCAAATTTAAAAACCAAAAGGGCTATCATGTTTGATATATTATACCAAAATGACCACATATTCATTATCCAAACTCATGCAGGCGAGTTTGATAAATGGGGCGATGATTCATACGGCTCATTTAACATGGGGTTGCACGTTGGCGATGACAGCGAGCAAGTTCTTGCTAATCGCATGGCGTTATTAGAAAAATTAAATGAACTTACAAATGATAAAATCAGCCAAATCCACTGGCTAAACCAAATCCACAGCGACATCGTGGCACACGCCAAATCCGCCATATTCCCCCAAGACGCAGACGCACTCATCAGTGATAAGGCAGGCGTGGGACTGTCTATCATGACCGCCGACTGCGTGCCGATTGCTCTTTTTAATGATGATTGTACAGATAATGAGAATGGCCAAATCGCCTGTATTCATGCAGGTTGGCAGGGGCTGACCAAAGGCATTATTAAAAATACTTATGAAAATTTTACCGATAAAGCCAACATCAAAGCCGTCATCGGGGCGTGTATCAGCCATGATAATTATGAGATTAACAAAACCTTAGCTCATGACATCATCAGTCAAGTGGTTGATAAAAACTTAGTGGCATTGACAGTTGATGAGTTATATCAACAGATTATCACGGATAAAGATGATGATAAATGCTTGATAGATATTGTAAAATTAACCAAATTACAACTGTCTCATTTAAATATTACGGTCATAAACGATACCGTTCCGTGCAGTTATGCTAATCCCAAATATTACTCATATCGCCAGCAGACCCACGCCAAAAAGTCCGCCACAGGACGCATGGCGACTGCGATTGTTAAGTTATGATAGTCCGTGATAAACACAACAGCCTAAAACTGCTGTTCATGTGGCATGGTACGATACTGCCCAAAGTGCTACCGATGATAATCCTGCTCATGGCGGTATCCATGGTAGCGTGGGGCTTGTCGCATTATCAGCTCTACACCGTCAAAAACGTCCCTGCGGTCGGCTTTACGGTGTTTGGTGTGGTGTTGTCTATCTTTTTGGGGTTTAGGAATAATGCTTGCTATGACAGGTGGTGGGAAGGGCGAAAATTGTGGGGTGCTTTGATTGCCAATACCCGTCATCTGAGTCGGGACAGTCATTTTTTGCATGATGATGACAGGCGAGCGATACTCGAGGACATGCTGATTTTTGTCAATTTATTTAGAGACCGCCTACGTCAGCAAAAACTGCCCGTGGAGAGATTTGCCGATTATCTGGATATCGATGATAAAGATAAAGATGAGTTAAATACGCTCATTTGTCAGCATATCAACGCCCCACAAGTGGTGTTAGAGCGAATGCAACATCGCCTTATCCATGCCGTCAAATCAGGGCAAATCAGCGACATCATCTACACCAGTATCCAATGCCACATCATCGAAATGGGTAACATCCAAGCAGGGTGCGACCGTATCAGTAGCACGCCCTTGCCACTGGTGTATTCGGTGCTACTACATCGGGCGGTGTTTTGTTTTTGTTGGATGTTGCCGTTTGGTATTGAGTCGGTGCTCGGGATTTGGACGCCGTTTTTGGTGGGACTGCTTGCCTATATGTTTTTGGGGCTAGATGAGCTAAGCAGTCAGTTGGAAGAGCCGTTTGGCGTGGTACAAAATGATTTACCCCTAGATACGATTACACGGCTGATAGAGCGTGAGACTTTGGCACTGCTTGGGGTGGAAACACAAAACCTACCAGAAGCACTTGGCGATGATGGGCGGTTTAATTTTTTGTGAAAATAGGGCGTGCCTGCCTTTGGTATTTGCAATGAAAAATGAGAAAAATCGCACGTTTTTCAAGGAAAAAACGCAGGCTGATAGTCATTCTATCAGACAAGTTTTTGACGATGAAAAACAAGATTTAGCCATTTTTCATGCAAAAACATTCTTTTATTTCTGCAATATTTCTAAATTTTAAATTGTGTTATAAAGGGCAGGCACGCCCTAAAAGGGCAAACATCACGTTCGCCCTTTTTGGTTCTTTATACGTTATAAATTTGGTCAAAGATTTCCCAATAAACATCGTCTTTTAACGCTTCTAACGAGAATCTTTCTCTGTCCTCTGGCAGAGCAATGATATAGGGCAGGCGTGCCAAACTTTGACTTTCGTTGGCGATGGCATAGTGGCGATAGTCTTCATTAATCTCAAAGTCAGTTTCATACTCCATATACACCATCGCCTGTTTGTATTTTTTGGCGTGGCGTACGATGTCTATAAAGAACGTTTCGTTTAAGTCTTTTTTGGCTTCTTTTAGCTCTTCTATGGTGTATTTGGGCTTGCCAAAACCCAATTTGGCAAAAAAATTACCAGATGATTTTTTGTTATCATAGGTTTTGATATCGGCGATGAGTTTTTCTAACTCCGCCATGTTATTCATCCCCTCTTCATAACTGTTACGAACTTCTATCATCGCCTGACTGAGCTTCTCTTTGAGTTCTTGGGAGTTGATGGTAGGGTCAAAAATCACCTTTCTGTTTTTTTGGAACAATACATCAAATGCCAAAACACGCAGTTGTAAGTGCTGAGCAACAAAAGCATGACGAGCCAGTGGGTGCATTCTAAAATTTTTAATCAATGTGAGTAATTCATTAAAGAAAATATTTAAACGATGAAATAAAAATTCTTGGTCAAATTCAGAGCTTTTGGCAATGCTTATCATGGTTGGCAGTTGTCGCAATACCGAACTGGTGAGTAACTCTTCAAAAGTAATGATGCGTCTGGCGATGATTTTTTCTGCACTGCCACCGTCTGCTGCAAATGTACTGTCCATCAAAATGGGGGTGAGTTGTTTTTTAAGTACTGTTTTAAGATGAATGGCGTATTTTTTAAGTTCATCAGAGATATTGCGATCAAGACTAAAAATGCGATTGATTAATTTTAGCATGACCGCTTGTGCCTTAGGATTATCACATAAGGGTTTGGGAAGTGCCAAAGCGTTAAAATAACTAAATCCGCCCGTCTCCTCTTCGGTCAAAAATCGTCGCAATGAAAAAGGGTTACTGCCTAGGGTATCAGGTGGAGAAATGATGAACCAAATATTTTTGGTCTCAACAATGAGCAACTTGCGTTCAACGGATTGTTTTTGGATGAATGCTGGAAAATGGGTAATGCCATACAAATCCAAATCCACCGCTTCTAAAAAGTGAAAATCTCGTCCTTGAATGAGTGATTTGATAAAAACTTCTTTGATAAAAATCTTAAAAGTATATTCATTAATTTGCCGGATACTTTTGGGCATTTTAAATGTAATGGTGTCAATCCAATCAGCAATTTCATACAAAGAGGCAGCTCTGATGGCGTTACGTTGTTTGTGTTCGTGTCTTTCGGAGCTTATCGGAACTTTGTCAAGATAGCTTAGGGCGGACTCTAACTCATCGATGAACAAGAGTGCATCATAGGATTGTGGTGTATCGCTCGGGGGGGGGGGTAGCTTGGTAAATGTCTTGCAAAAGATGGGCAGCTTTGATGAGCTGTTTGTTGTGTAAAGCAGATGATTGTAAAATTTGAGCGAGCGTCTTTGGTTTTTGGGCAAAAAATTTCCCTGCACTCTTGCTGTAAGTGATGCCCTTGGGTGATAAAATGGTATTTTTAACGATGGTTTGCGACTCTTCGTCAAGCTGTGGTATAATGTCCTCTAAAATCTCTTGCCAATCTGGGCTTAGGGTAGGGTCAATGCCTGTCAGCCGATTGATGGCGTCTGTATTTAGATTGTAAATGTTTTGCATAAAATCGTTTCCATATTTCCGTTTGCTTTAATAAAATTATATTGTAACATAAGTGTGATAAAAAAATCATTATCTTTTTACAAAATTTATTCTAAATATTTACAAAACTGACCAAAGAGGTCATGGCGGTGAACAGGTTTTGATGCAAAGAGCAACTAACAAGTAATAATCAGCAGATAAAAAGGCAAATCATGAACAAACAAGACATTTTAAACAGTCTCACCCCCAATATTGTCGCCAAATTTCGCAGTGCCATTGAAATTGGTAAATGGGATAATGGTGTCCGTCTCACGGATGAACAACGCCAAACCTGCATGCAGGCGGTCATGGTGTGGGAGCATGAATATTTGCCCATAGAGGAGCGAACAGGTTATATCCAAAAACCCAAAGATGACCTAGGTAATACCGTAGGCGAGGACTGTGATGTGGAGCATGAGCATCACTATCCTAATGTAGAGTTTTCTAATGTAGAGTTACCTGTGAAGTTTAAATAAGGTGCTTTTTATTAAGGTGCTTTTTATCAAAGTGGGCGTTACCAAAGGCAAGTGCATTCATCACGCCAATATCCGCCACAGCACAAAAGCCAACGCCAGCACATGAAATATCACACCCACCCACCAAATCGGCACGGTCAGCCCAATGGCGATGAAGCTAAAAAATCCCCCTAATGCTATCTGGTCATGGCGTTTTTGGTTTAAAAAGTCGGCTCTTAGGGCTTGGATTTCTCTAAGCTGCTTGTCTTGACGAGAACCCATCATGGCAAGCGATTGCATGCTTTGGGTAGCAAGTTTGGGCAAGTCGGTGGCAAAGAGCAAATGTTCGGGCAGTTTGTCATAAAATGTATCCAAATGACGCACAGGGTCAAGCTGTGATTTTACCCAATCGGTCAAAATCGGTTTGGCAAGCGACCAAATGTCAAGCGCAGGATATAACTCACGCCCGAGTCCTTCAACATGAATGAGCGTTTTTAATAACAACATGAGCTGTGGCGGTATGCTCATCTGATGACGGCGAGCGATGTTTAAAATCTCAAATAATATTCCTGCAAAATCAAGCTCACTCATGGGTTTGGATACCATGGGGCTGACTGTGCGAGCCATATCAGCGATGAGTGCGTGCTTATCGGTAGATGGTGGTATCCAGCCTGCATGACTGATGATGTCCACAAGAGTGGTGTAGTTGCCATTCATGACTGACAGGAGCATGCGAGCGACGATAAGCTGGTCATCTGGGGCAAGCTGTCCCATAATCGCACAGTCTAGTCCAAGATAACGGGGCTGTGCGACCGCTTGCCCATCAGGCATGGTTTCCACAAAGATGTTACCAGGGTGCATGTCAGCATGAAAAAAGTTATCACGAAACACCTGAGTGAAAAATATTGTCAAGCCATTTTTGGCAAGTAACGCACGGTCATAGCCTAATGCGTCAAATTTATCGGTTTGTGAGATTGGCACACCAAAAATACGCTCCGAGACCATGACCGATTTACTTGCCATATAAACTTCGGGGACATAGATGAGTGGTGAGTTTTTGAAGTTGTCTCGCATGCAAGTGGCGTTGGCAGCCTCCAAGGTCAAATCAAGCTCATTTAGCATGATTTGACGATAATCCTCCACAATGCTTATAACATTCACCGCCCGAGCTTGCATCATGCGAGCTGACAAATAACTGGCAAGCTCCCTTAATAACTCAAAATCTTCGATGATGACAGGGCGAATGTCGGGGCGGACGACTTTGACAACCACCTCACGACCGTCAGGCAGGCAGGCTGTATGCACCTGAGCGATACTGGCCCCAGCAAGTGGCTTATCATCAAATCGGCTAAAAATCTCATCAATAGGCTTGCCTAGCCCTGTTTTGGGGTGTTCTATTTCACGTTTTAAAACTTCAACGTCAAACGGGGCGACTTTGTCTTGTAGTAGCGATAATTGGGCGATGATGTCGGGGGGTAGTAGGTCAGAGCGGGTGGAGAGCAGTTGCCCGAGCTTTAAAAACAGCGTTCCCATCTCTTCTAGGGCGAGCTTGACCCCTAAGGAATTGTGCGATTTGCCGATACTGGCTGGGTGCATTTTGATAAGCCGTGCCAAGGGGGCAAGCTCTGGCACGTCCGCAAAATGCGTGTCTAGGCGGTATTTGGCACAAATGTGATATAAGTCAAACAGGCGGTTTTTATAAGAGATGAGCATGGTTAGGTAAAATGGGGTTTGATAAAAGGGGTTTTAAAAAAGCAAAAGGTAAATGGGTAAAATTTACCTTTTGGCAGGTATTTAAAATCTTTATTTTAAATGGATTGTAGGGGTAAATCAATTTACCCACAATTTTAAAAATGCTTTTGTAGGGGCGTGCTGAGCACGCCTAAGTATATTAAGAATAAACAATCAACGAGCCTTAAAGCCACGATGTACCGCCACGATACCGCCCGTTAGGTTGTGATAATCACAATTCACAAACCCTGCTTGCTCCATCATGGCTTTTAGGGTGGCTTGGTCGGGGTGCATACGGATACTCTCCGCCAGATATTGATAGCTTTCGCTGTCGTTTGCAACCACTTTACCCATGAGTGGTAGGGCGGTAAATGAGTATAAATCATACGCCTTTGATAGTGGCTCAAACACAGGTTTGCTAAATTCTAGCACGAGCAGTCGCCCACCTGGTTTTAGCACACGCCACATGGCTTCTAGGGCTTTTTGTTTGTCGGTAACGTTACGCAGTCCAAAGCTAATGGTAACTAAGTCAAACGAGTTATCAGCGAAGGGTTCTAAGGTTTCGGCATTGGCAAGCACAAAATCCACGTTATTACACCCTGCATTGATAAGGCGTGTGCGACCGACTTCTAGCATGGCTTCGTTGATGTCGGACAAGACCACACGACCCGAGCGACCGACTTCTTTGCTGAATACTTTTGCCAAATCGCCCGTACCGCCTGCGATGTCAAGGACGTGCTGTCCTGCACGCACGCCACTCATCTTAATGGCAAAACGCTTCCAAAGCCTGTGAATGCCAAAACTCATCAAATCGTTCATGATGTCGTATTTGGTGGCGACTGATGTAAATACCTGTCCGACTTTGGCTTCTTTGTCACGAGCATTGACGGTTTGGTAACCAAAATGGGTGGTTTCGCCAATGTTTTCAGAATAGCGGTTGTCAGTTTGGCTATCGGCTTGGGTAGGCTCGCCATTGGCAGGGGTCTGCATGGCGGATTGTCCTTGGGGCTTGCCTGTGGGTAGGATGTTGGGATTGGTAAAGTCGTTGTCGGTCATGGCTATTTTTCCAAATTTTAAAAACACGTCCTATTATACGCTAATTTGGGCAAGAATGGGCGTGTTTTGGGAAAATTAAAAAATTCATTCATGAATTTCATGAATCACGACAAGCTCATTTTCCACAAACGGCACGGTAAAATCATCAATACGTTTTAGGGGTTTCATGGCGACCAGTCCGTCCCCGATGAAGTCATATAGGGGCTGATAGCCGTTGTCGTATGCCATGCCTTTGGCGAGTTTAAAGGCGTTTTGTAGGATAAAAGAATTAAAGTATTTATAAGACTGCTCGCACACGTCTTTGATGGTGTGGATTTGGGCGATACGTTCGTCTTTGGCATTGACGTGCCGATACACGTCATGCATGAGCGTGTCATCAATGCCCCCATTGGCGTAACGTTCGCCAAAGTCGTCGAGCAGAGACGTTGCCAATGCCAAATCAAGGCTGATGGCATGAGTTGCCGACTGCACGCCAAGCACGCCTGCCCCTAGGGCGTTGGCGGGGATGAGCTTTTCAAGTTTGCCCGAGCCGTTTAGGGCGTTCGTCCCTGCGGTCAAAAGTTGGTCGGCAAGCACGTCAAAATCATCATCGCCATAAATTCGCTCAATGAGATAATTGGCAAGTGGGGCGGTTTTGTCATCGGTAAATAGGGCGTGGTTGGTGCGTTTGATACGAGCCTTTTGCCATGCTTGCACGTCGCTAAGTGCCTGTTTTAGGGCAGGGTTGGTGTGGTGGGGTAGGGCTTGATAGGCTTTTAGCATATCGACTAGGGTTTGGATTTGGGACATGGTGTTAATTTTGTTGGTGGGTTAAAGTGGGGTTAAGGTTGAGTTAAAAGGTCGGGTTTGTGGGGCTTGATGATATTATCTTACACCTAACAAACTTAATATTTACCACAGGCTTTGTAGGGACTGGCTCCGCACGTCCTTTGATAACATAGCAATTTTTATAGGCGTGCACAGCACGCCCCTACACCCAAACACCGTTGCATTTGTAGCAATTTTAAAGATTCTTGGGTGTATATAAGGAGTGCAGAGCTAATCCCTGCACACCCCTAAATCCTTTGAATCTGTCATGATTTTGACATTATGCTCCATTTTCAACTTTGTGTGAGTGTTTGATTTATCAAGGGCGAATTGTAATTTGCCCCTACAACTTAACAAATAATTATGGGGCAATCAATAAGTTGCCATTTTAAGCTGAGATTGGACTGTTTTATGAAAAAACATACCAACTGGTCGGTTTTGCATTAAACACTCTCGCCACGCCAAAGGCTGTCCAAGCTCTCACGCTCACGCACGACCCGATGAGTGGTATCATCACACATAATCTCGGCAGGTCTTGGGCGGGTGTTGTAGTTGCTTGCCATGACAAAGCCATACGCCCCTGCTCCTGTGATGGCAAGGGTGTCGCCCACGTTTAGGGCAAGCGTGCGATTTTTTGCCAAAAAGTCGGACGACTCACACACCGAGCCGACAATGTCCCACACTTGGGGAGCGGTGGCGGTGGTCAAATCGACAGGGATAACCGCCATAACCGAGCCATATAGGGCAGGTCGCATGAGTTCGCACATGGACGCATCCACGATGGCAAAGTTTTTGTATTCGGTGGGTTTTAGTACGTCCACATTTGTCAGCAGTACCCCTGCATTGGCAGAGATGTTTCGCCCTGGTTCTAGGTGTAGCCCTAAGCCATATTTTTCTTGCAATGTTAAAAGCTTAGGCAGTAGGGCGTTGGCGTATTCGCTCACGCTGGCAGGGGTCTCATCGGTATAACGCACGCCCAAGCCCCCACCCAAATCCACATGGCGTAAGCTAATGCCCTGTGCGTGTAGCTCGTCAATGAGTTCAATGACTTTATCCAAAGCATCCACAAAAGGCTGGGTGTCGGTCAGCTGTGAGCCGATGTGGCAGTCTATGCCGATGATGTCAAGGTTTGGCAAGGACTTGGCAAAACGATAAGCATCTAGGGCATTATCATGGCTGATACCAAATTTGTTGTCCTTTAAGCCTGTGGAGATATAGGGGTGTGTTTTGGCATCCACATCAGGGTTGATACGCAGGGCAATGGGGGCGGTTTTGCCAAGCTCACTTGCCACTTGGCTGATGAGTTCAATCTCGCTCACCGCTTCGACATTAAAGCACCCAACCCCTGCATTTAAGGCGGTGGCGATGTCGCTTTTGGTTTTGCCCACGCCCGAATAGACGATTTTGTCCGCCTGTCCACCCGCTTTTGATACACGGGCAAGCTCGCCTGATGAGACGATGTCAAAACCTGCCCCTGCATGGGCAAGCGTGGCAAGGACGGCAAGGTTTGAGTTGGATTTGACCGCATAGCAAATCTGCACGTCTGACAAGGGGGCGAAACTCTCCACATAGGCACGGTAATTGGCAAGTAGGGTGTTTTTGCTGTATACATAAAGCGGTGTGCCGTAAGTCTCGGCTAGGGTTTTGGTGCTGACGTTGTCAATAAATAGCGTGTCGTCTTGGTAGTGGATAAAAGGCAAATCCGCCACGTGTGTGCGTGGGTCTATGGTTAGGATTGGGTATTTGGTGCTGTCTGCCATGGTTTTTCCAGTAAAAAGTATTTGGGGGTTTATTTTAACAAAAAATTTTGGTTTGTCATTTTTTATTTTAAAAATAATTGGGGTTTGGGCAGAATATATAACGATTTTTTAAATGATTTAATAAAAATATTTTTTTACAAATATGGACGTGCAGGGGTGAATCACATTCGCCCAAAAATTAAGGCTTTATCAAAGGGCAAATTGCAATTTGTCCCTACAATGCCAATCAAGGCAAGACAACTTTTCATATTGATATAAAAAAGCCATTTTATGATAAAATACCCCAAAAATTAACCATTTAACATCATGACCGCAACCACTTACACCTTTAAAGACAAACTCATCGCATGGTTACAACTCACCCGTTTTGATAAGCCTGTGGGGACGGAACTGCTCCTTTATCCGACTTTGTGGGCGTTGTTTTTGGCAAGTGCCAGTTATGGACGACTGCCAAGCGCGGCTCATATTGTCATTTTTACGCTTGGGGCGGTGCTTATGCGAGCATCAGGCTGTGCCATTAACGACTTTGCCGACCGCAAGGTGGACGGACAAGTCAAACGCACCAAAAACCGCCCACTGGCAGACGGGCGATTGTCCGCCAAGACGGCTGTTTTGACCTTTGTGGGCTTGTCGGGACTGTCAGCGTGTCTTTTGTTTTTTTTACCAGTACAAGTGTTTTATTGGTCGCTTGGGGCGGTGTTTCTTGCCTTTATTTATCCCTTTATGAAACGCTACACGCACCTGCCCCAAGTGGTACTTGCAATGGCGTTCGGTTGGGCGGTACCGATGGCGTTTGTGGCGGTGCGTAGCGAGCAGGGACAAAGCGGTGTTGGGCTGACAGGTTGGCTTGTCTTTGTTGCCTATATGTGCTGGACGGTGGCGTATGATACGATGTACGCCATGTGCGACAAGGACGATGATGTCAAGATTGGGGTAAAATCCACCGCCATTTTGTTTGAAAAATGGTTTGGCGACAAAGACATTTATTTTATCATGGTGTTAAATGGTGTGTTTTTGGTCATCATGATAGCATTGGTGCATCGCTTTTTTGGGGTGTGGTCTGCGTGTGGTTTGGCGGTCGGTTTGGCAGGGCTGTTTGCCATGCAATATGACAAAATCAAAACCCGTGAACGCCTAAACTGCTTTACCGCCTTTCGCCAAAATGCGTGGGTGGGGCGGTATGTGTTTTTGTATGTGGCGGTGATGTCGCTGATGATGTTGGGGAGATGATAAATAAGGATAAGCACTTTGATGTCAAACGCAAAGAACGTGCTTGGCACGTCCCTATATCCATGTCTAACTTTGTGATAAAAATTCCCCCTAAAACTTCCAATCCACTTTTAAAGCAAAGTTTCTCGGCTCGCCATAAAAGTTGTTTTTGCCCCGAGTGCGGTTGGGGTTATTTTCAAAATACACTTTATCGGTCAAATTATTGCCCACCAAGCTCACACTGGCATTATCACTCATGTCATAGCGAACATTGGCGTGCCATAGGGCGTAACCACCTTGTTGGATGTTTCTTAGGCTACTGGTCTCGCTCTGGGCGGACACCCCACCACCGATTTGCCATTTGCTGTTTGGCAGTTGGTATTGGCTGTGCAAGCGAAAGATGTGTTTGGGCGTGTGGTTGTTAAAATTATAACGTGATAAATGCTCAAACACGCCAGCATTAACATCTTTATAATCGCTTTTGTTGTAGGTGTAGTTGGCGGACAGGCGAAGATTGTCCGTAACATCGCCCGACAGCTCTACATCCACGCCACGGCTGACGGCTTTGCCCACAGGGTCGGCATAGGTGAGCCAGCGACCGTAGTCGGGGCGAGTAATGGCTCGGTTTTTGTGTTCGGTGTGAAAGAGAGCCAGAGCGTAGTTTAGTCGTCCGTCTCGCATCGTCCCTTTTAGACCGATTTCGTAGTTGGTACCAATGGTGGGCGGTAGCATGGCGGTATAGCTGACATCGGTGTCTTCTTGGGGTTTAAAAATCTCGGCATAGCTGACATAGGCGGTGTGGTCGGGTGTTAGGTCGTAGTTTATCCCTGCAAATGGCACCCATTTTTTGCCCGACATCTCGCCCACTTGCTTGGCATCGCCATAGATGTTTGAGCGGTACATCTCGCCATAGCCGTTTAGGACGTGCATCCATTTGACCGAACCCATGTTAAAGCGGTTGTATCGCACGCCAAGCAGTAAGTGTAATTTATCGGTAGGGTTTAGGCGAGTGCTAAATGTCGCTCCGTGATGTTTGGCGGTATTGACGTAGGTATTGTAGTTATAACGGCGAAATTTTTCAAAATTATCATATTCAGGGTAAACATCCACATGGTCGCCCCAATCATCGTACAAATCCCAATTCGGCTCGGGGACTTCATCGCCTGTTAGGTTAAAGGGGTTGTATTTGCCGGCAGTTTGGTTCCAGTCCCGTCCAGGGTTCGAGTCTTTCCAATAAATCACGTCATTCCATACTTTGATGTAGCGTGAGCGAATGTCTTCTTTGTTGTAGGTGTAGCCCATATAAAAATCATGAGTCTTGTCAAACAGTGTATAGTCGCCCGTCAAATCAAGCTTAAAAGCAGTTTGTTTGTCGGTTTTGTCATAGCGAAAGGGGTTTAGGGTAAAGGTGCTATAATAACCGCTTGCTGATACGCCTGGCCATGTCTCGGTATCGGCAAAGATTGAGCCGATACGGGTGTCGGACTTTTGGTCGGTGTGGTTGATGGCACTTTTTACTGTCCAGCCGTTTGGTAGATAATATTTAACATCGGCAAAATAGTTTTTCTTTTTAACGTCATGTTTGTTCTAGTTCATGCCAAGGTAGGTTTTGTGGTCAAAGTCTTGTAATCCGTCATTTTCGCATTTGCTCGCCCAACGGTTGGTCTGCACGCACGGCAAAATCACCCCACCAAAATCAGGCATGTCTTTGGTGTGCTGATAAGTTGCTCCTATCATGGCGGTGGCATTGTCGCCAATGTCAAATTCCACACTGCCCGAGCCGAGTGTCTTTTTGCCTTCTACTCTGTCTTTAAAAGATTGGTTGTCCTCATGAACGACAATCGCTCGCCCGCGCACGCTGTCTGATGTGTTTAGACCGCCTGACACGTCAAGCATACCACGCACCGACCCCCAACTGTTTACCGACAGCTCACCTGCATGATGAAAATCATGGGTGGGGCGTTTACGCACAAGATTAATCGTACCGCCCGGTTCGGAGTTGGCTTGGGTGAGACCTGTCGCCCCACGCACCACTTCAATGCGGTCATAAATGGCAAGGTCAGTCATGGTGGATACGTCTATTTTGTCCGAGTAGCCCGAGCGTCCTCCTAGGTTTTGGCTCATGCCGTCTTCGGAGAGCTGATCCATATAAAAGCCCCGAGACTGAAAGCGGACACGGGACTGGTCTTTGACGACATTCACGCCTGTGGTGGTTTTGACCGCTTCGGTTAGGTCGCTGATGTTGCGTTCTTGGAGTTCTTGTTTGCTGACGGTGGCAACCGATTGGGGTGTGTCTTTTTGGGATAGGGCGATGCCTGTGGTGGTAGATTTGGGTTGGCGAGAGATGAGAATGGTTTCATGCCCTAACATGACCGTCGGCGTGCTTGTGTCATCCTGTGCAACGTCGTCGTCATTGACATTGGCACAAGCCATGGCTGGCAGTAGAACCAATGCCAAAGCACTGGGTTTAAAGGGTTGTCTGAATAAATGATGAGTAAGGTAGTGCATAAAAATCCCTAATAAGCGAGTACAACAAATGTTTACAAATGTATATTAATTATTACAAAACATATCATTTTTGTAACATAATTATGATAACACAATGAATAATCGTTATCAATTATTCTATAAAATGATAATTATTATTTTTAAAAATAAAGACGCATAAAAAGCCGAAATGACGTCATCATCTCGGCTGTGGGGTGTTAGGTAGTGGCGTGGTGAGTATGTTGGGTGGAAATAGGGGGTAATTACCCAACCCTTTATTTCTGACTTGCATTCGTCCCTTGTATCACGCCCCCGCCCAAGCAAACGTCATCAACATAAAACACCACCGATTGCCCTGCGGTTACGGCTCGTTGTGGCTCATCAAAGACCACACGCACGCCTGTGTCGGTGGCAAAGACAGTGCAAGTTTGGTCAGGTTGGCGGTAGCGGGTTTTGGCGGTGCATTTTAGTCCGTTTTCATGGATTTGGGGTGGTTCGCCTGTTACCCAATCTAGTTTATAGGCGGTCAGCTCGGTGGATTGTAGCCAAGGGTGGTCATGCCCTTGTCCGACAATTAGGCGGTTATTTACCAAATCTTTGTGCAAGACAAACCACGGCTCTTCGGGACGGTTTGCCACACCCCCAATGCCAATTCCCCCACGTTGCCCAAGCGTGTAGTACATGAGTCCGTCATGCGTGCCGATTTTTACGCCATCATCGGTATAGATGTCGCCTTGTTTGGCGGGTAGGTAGGTTTGTAAAAAGTCTTTGAATTTACGCTCGCCAATAAAGCAAATGCCCGTTGAGTCCTTTTTCTTGGCGGTGGCAAGCTCATAGCGTTCGGCGATTGCCCTGACTTCGCTTTTTTCAAGCTCGCCCACAGGAAATAAGGTTTTGGCGATTTTGTCGCCCCCTACTGCGTGCAAAAAATAACTTTGGTCTTTGTTGGTGTCTAGTCCACGCAGTAGGCACGCTTGTCCGCCCGTCTCAAAGCTACGGCGAGTATAATGCCCTGTGGCGATATAATCCGCTCCAAGTGTCAAGGCGTAATCCAAAAAGGCTTTGAATTTGACTTCTTTATTGCACAAAATATCGGGATTGGGCGTGCGTCCTGCCTTGTATTCTTCCAAAAAATGCTCAAACACATTATCCCAATACTCTGCCGAAAAGTTGGCGGTATGTAGCGGTATGCCCACTTTGTCGGCAACGGCTTGGGCGTCTGCTAGGTCAGTCATGGCGGTGCAGTATTCGGTGCCGTCATCTTCTTCCCAGTTTTTCATAAACAAGCCTTCTACCTGATAGCCTTGCTCCAACAATAGGGCGACCGACACCGAGCTGTCCACTCCGCCCGACATACCAACGATGACTTTGATTTGATTGGGATTTTTGCCGTGAAATTGGGCGACATCGGATAGGCGGTAGGCGGTCATGATTGTCTCTTATTATAAAACTGTGGTAAACTTGCCATTATATAAGGCTTGCTAATTATTTTACAAGCCTTATCTGCTCTAAACCAAGATAAACTAAGACAAATCAAAAGGCTCAATCATGATAAAAATCGGTCAAGGCATAGACGTTCATGCTTTTACCACAGGCGATTTTGTAACGCTTGGCGGTGTTAAAATTCCCCACACGCATGGCATTAAGGCTCATTCGGACGGTGATGTGTTGCTTCACGCTTTGGCGGACGCACTTTTGGGGGCGTTGGCACTCGGCGATATCGGACAACATTTTCCCGATACCGACCCTGCATTTAAGGGGGCGGATAGTAAAGTGTTATTAAAGCACGTCTATGAGCTTGTCAAATCTCACGGCTATACGCTTGGCAATGCCGACATGACGGTCATTTGCGAGAACCCAAAAATCGCCCCATACAACACCGCCATGCGTGAGACCATTGCAGGCGTGCTTGGTGTGGGTGTGGATTGTGTGAGCATCAAGGCAACCACGAATGAGAAAATGGGCTGGATAGGGCGCGGCGAAGGTATTTGGGCGAGTGCGGTAGTATTATTGGTTAAAACGTGATTGATGATAGAGAAACATAAACGCAAATGGTTGATTGTGGTGCTCATGGCGATAACAGTCGTTTGGGCGGTTTTTGGTATTTATAAAAAATTAGTTATCAATAAAATCAACAATACCTTATTAGCAGGCAAAAGTTATTCTATCAAAGTATATTTTCCTAATACCAAAATCGCCTGTGTTACCGCCCCATATTTTACCAATACCCAAAACATTAAAGAAATTCGGGATAATTTATCACCCAAACAAGTCTTAAAATTAAATCACAAAATCCATGCATTTGTTGAAGATGACCATTGGGATTTGATATTACTGGATAATAAAGGATATGGTTATGCCAATTATCAAGTGTATCATGTGCCATTAAAATCTGCCCCAAATTTTAAAGATTATCAATGCGTATCGGTAGACAAAGACAGTATGGAAATTTATCCTGCTTATCATGATAAGTTGGTGTATTTTGAATTAAGGTGATGTATGAGTCTAATACAAAGTATTTTTAGGAATTTACCCAAAAACGCACAAGTGGGAATTGTTGCGATAGTGGCGATTTTATGGGTTGGTATTTGGGTTGTTAATACTCATCAAGACAATAGTATGCAAAAACAGGTCAATAGGGCATTATTATCCAACCAATCTATTGATGTGAGCGGTTTATTGCCAAATGCCAAAATGATTTGTGTGGTGCCAAAAGACACGCATATTTATAATGACACCACAGGGATTTATGAATATTTATCCGTTCATCGTTTGCAATCATTAAATAAAATTATCAACGGCAAAAGTCAAATTATTTATGATGATTGGCACTTGGTGGGTGTGGATAATGGCAAATATGACATTTATCGTATGGATGATAGGGTGGATCCGAATTTTTATGGGGCAAGATGCCATAAAAAATCCGCCAATCAGCCATTACTATTAACCCCTGACAAGACAAGTCATGGCAAAAAATTTGATTTTTAAAAGGAAAAACGCTTGTAAAAATCCCCATTTGCCCCCATAATAACCCAAATTTCTCAAATCGGAGCAAATCATGACCGACATCAATCCTGAAATCAAAACCTTGATTGAAAACCAAATCAAAGACCATGCCGTGCTACTGTACATGAAAGGCACGCCACAATTTCCTCAATGCGGATTTTCTGCCCGTGCGGTGGAAGTTTTGACCCAAATTGGCAGACCGTTTGCCTTTGTCAATATCCTAGAAAACCCTGAAATCCGTAGCACCTTGCCACTCATCGCCAACTGGCCAACCTTCCCGCAGCTATGGGTAAATGGCGAACTGATTGGCGGTAGCGACATTATCCTACAAATGTACCAATCGGGCGAATTAAAGCCACTGATTGAAGAGTATAGCCCAGAAGTGTGATGGAGACAATCGGTTATTTGAAATAACCGATTTTTATTGATAACCATAAATCATAAGCAGTAAGGTAATGTAATGCTTGACGAAGGTTTTATTCATAAAAACAGCCGAGAAATTGTAGAGTTATGCCAAGAGCCTGACACGGCATTGACCGCATTGGCGTATTGGGTAAAATATGAAAATATTGACAAAGATGCCATCTGTGCCATCCACAAGCGAATCTGTGCGGACATGGACATACAGTCGGCTTATTATTTGGTGCGAATCATGCAAGCCATGCCAGAGTCAGAGCGACCCATAGATATACAGCCGTTGATGGAGCTAGTAGGCGAGTTTGGGGGCGAGCTTAACAACTCACTGCCCACACTGGTCAATCGAGAGATGTTGGAGCAAATCCAGCAAGAGAGCGGTGTATTTTCATGAGCATGTCAAGCATTTCCGAGCAAGTCATCAGTCTTTGCCAAAGCCCAAATACTGCTCTGCAAGCCATTCATATTTTGATTGCCAATAATGGAGCGAGCGAATCTGCTTTTCGTGCCGTTTATGATAGGGTCATGGCGGATAATGACGTGGACGGAGCGTATTATTTGGCAAATTTTGCCCAAAAGGTGGATGATTTGCCTTTTGACGGCACACCGCTTATTGACATGGTGATGAATGGCGATGATAAAAATATGAAATTGGCGTTGATTGAAAAATTACCAAAAGAAATTTAGTCGGAATATTTGGGTAAAATTTAAGGGCGTTGAGGCGCTCTTTTTTAGGGTGTGCCTACCTTTGATGTTTGCAATGAAAAATGAGAAAAATCGCACGTTTTTCAAGGAAAAAATGCAGATTGATAGTTATTCTATCAAGCAAGTTTTCGCCTTCGAGCCACAAGATTTGGTCATTTTTCATGCAAAAATTGATTTAAAAAGTTAAATTTTTGCCTTATTTTATAAAAATGTTGTCAATGGTAGGCACGCCCTAATGCTCAATGATTAAAATTATGCTAAAATAATCGGTTTCTTTTAAAAATATATAATCTTATGAGCTTTTTAACCAAAACATTTGATGTCATCGTTATCGGTGGCGGACACGCAGGCACAGAGGCCGCTCTTGCGTCCGCTCGCATGGGGGCAGATACCCTACTTATCACGCACAACATTGAGACGCTGGGGCAGATGAGCTGTAACCCTGCCATTGGCGGTATTGGCAAATCGCATCTGGTGCGTGAAGTGGACGCACTGGGCGGGGCAATGGCACTCGCAACCGACAAGGCAGGCATTCAGTTTCGGGTGCTAAACAGCCGTAAAGGGGCAGCGGTGCGAGCGACCCGAGCCCAAGCCGACCGTATTTTATATAAAGCCAGTATCCGCCATACGCTTGAAAATCAGCCAAACTTGACAATTTTTCAGCAACCTGTGGACGACATCATCGTGGAGAACGGACGTGCGGTGGCGGTGGTTACGGCGACAGGCATTCGCCTAAATACTCGCACGGTGGTGCTGACATCAGGGACGTTTTTGGGTGGGGTGATTCATGTGGGGCTAGACCACCAAAGCGGTGGACGGGCAGGCGATATGCCGTCCATTCGTCTTGCCGACCGTTTGCGTGAATTAAACTTGCCTGTCGGACGACTAAAAACAGGCACGCCCGCTCGCATTGACGCTCGTACGGTGGATTTTTCCGTGATGACCCCCCAACCAGGGGATACGCCCCTGCCTGTGATGAGTTATATGGGCGATGTTGCCATGCACCCACGCCAAATTAACTGTTATATTACGCACACCAACGAACGCACGCATGACATTATCCGTGCCAACCTTGACCGTTCACCCATGTTTAGCGGTAAGATTGAAGGGGTGGGGCCCCGTTATTGCCCAAGTATTGAGGATAAGATTCATCGCTTTGCCGACAAAGACAGTCATCAGATTTTTATTGAGCCTGAGGGCTTGACCACGCATGAGCTATACCCCAATGGCATTTCAACAAGCCTGCCGTTTGATGTGCAAATTGAGTTTATCCATAGCATGAAAGGGCTTGAAAATGCCCATATCACACGCCCCGGCTACGCCATTGAATACGACTATTTTGACCCACAAAACCTAAAACCCACGCTAGAAACCAAATCCATTGACGGCTTGTATTTTGCAGGGCAAATCAACGGCACGACAGGCTATGAAGAGGCGGCGGCACAGGGGTTACTGGCAGGACTAAATGCAGGACGCATGGCACTTGGCAAGTCATCGTGGACACCGCAAAGACACGAGGCGTATCTTGGCGTGTTGGTGGACGATTTGATAACCCACGGCACCAAAGAGCCGTATCGTATGTTTACAAGCCGTGCCGAACATCGCCTGCTACTGCGTGAGGACAATGCAGACGAACGTTTGACCGCCATTGGGCGAGAGCTTGGACTGGTGGACGATGAACGCTGGGCAAAATTTAATCAAAAAATGGAGTCTATCGCCAGAGAAACCGCCCGCCTAAAAGACATCTGGGCAACCCCAAATAACGCCATTGGTAAAGCCTTTATGGAGAATACAGGCGAGATTTTGACCAAAGAAAATAGCCTGCTTGACCTACTAAAACGCCCAAATATCAGCTTTGCTGACATTGCCAAAGTGTCAGACAGTACGGTGGGCGATGACGTGGGCGAGCAGATTGAGATTAGCGTTAAATATCAAGGCTATATTGACCGCCAAAATGACGAGATTGAGCAGATGAAACGCCTTGAAAACACGGCTTTACCGCTTGATTTTGATTATGCGAGCGTATCAGGCTTATCCAATGAAATCGTACAAAAACTTACCCAAGTCCGCCCTGCAACATTGGGGCAGGCAAGCCGTATTAGTGGCGTTACCCCTGCGGCGGTGAGTTTACTTGCGATGACGGTTAAGAAGATGATAAAAGCCAAAAAAGAATTGAGTGATTGAGTGTGATATGAAACAAATATCTTTTGAGTTTGGAGAATGTAATTCCCAAACCAAATTAAAAGCCATTGATTTATTTGCAGGAATTGGCGGTATTCGTTTAGGCTTTGAACAAGCCTTTGGCGATGACATTGAATTTGTTTTTTCATCAGAATTGGATAAGTTCGCCAAGCAAACTTATCACGCCAATTTTAATGAAATGCCCTATGGCGATATTACACAAATTGAAGCCAAAGACATTCCACCCCACGATATTATTTTGGCAGGATTTCCTTGTCAGGCATTTAGCATTGCTGGGTTAAGAAAAGGCTTTGATGATACTCGTGGTACTTTATTTTTTGATGTGGCTCGCATTGCTAAATATCACAAGCCCAAACTGTTGTTTTTGGAAAATGTTAAAGGCTTTAAAAATCACGATAAAGGCAATACTTTTTTGGTGGTAAAACAAACTTTGGAAGAATTGGGCTATCGTGTTTATGCCAATATTTTAAATGCCAAAAACTTTGGTGTTCCCCAAAATCGTGAACGCATTTATATTATTGCTATTTTAAATGATTTTAATCAAACAGCCAATATTGATTTTAATTATTTAAAAAATATCGTTAAGCCGTCCAAAGTTGGTAGTATTTTACAAGAAAGCGTTGATGACAAATATACCATTTCCAATAAATTATGGGCAGGTCATCAACGCAGAAAATTGGAACATAAACAAAAAGGCAATGGTTTTGGGTATTGTCTGTTTAATAAAAATTCGGATTATACCAGCACCATTAGTGCCAGATATTATAAAGATGGCTCTGAGATTTTAATTGAGCAACAAGGTAAAAATCCACGCAAATTAACCCCAAGAGAAGCGGGTAGATTGCAAGGATTTCCTGATGATTATGTGATACCTGTTAGTGATAATCAAGCCTATAAGCAATTTGGTAATAGTGTGGCTGTACCTGTAATTTATGCCTTAGCAGAGCATATTCGCAAAGTGCTATTTGATGGAGAAAAATTAAATGAAGTTGCCTAAAATTGAAATTAAACAAGAAAAATCAGACATTAATTTAAAATTTTATCTGTTTTTAAAATACACTCTACAAAATGAAAAAGTACTACGGTTCCCGTTCGTGGTGAGCCTGTCGAACCATAACGGAAACCGACCCTTCGACAAGTTTAGGGCGAACGGTTTCCGTAGTAAAATTCAATTTTATTAGCTGTATATCATCAAAGCAAAGTTAAGAGATTTGCAAGTGAACGCTATTTTGCAAGAATACCAATTGTTTTTGACTGCTAAGGATTTGGAGTTATTTAAGAAATCCGTATTGGATAATTTTAATCAACCAACAAAAACTGCCAAAAATCAATTTAATAATTTATCAGAAATTTTTACCCAAACCAATACTTCTACTGATGTAGAAGTATTGGTATTTTCTTTAAAATTATATTTGATTAAAGATTTGTTATTGCAAGAAGCCAAACTAAAATCTATTTATGATTTGAATAAATTAAAAGAACTTAATCCCTTATCTTTGGAATATGATAAAATCACAGTTTTTAACCCTTATACCACTCGGGTAAATGGGGCTTTATTGTCATTGGCTTTCTTTGAAAGTTTGGACAATGGATTTATTTCAAAAACAACCGATGAATTTATTTTAAGCTTATCCAAGCAAAGTCAAGAATTGCAAAAGTTTGGTTTAGAACCCAATCAAATTTTTATGATTGTTTTTACTGAAAGCATCAACCAATCCATTACCAGCCATAGTGGCACGGATTATGAAAATCGTATTTTGTCGGTTTTGATTGGATTGGGAATTGATAAGAATGCAATCAAAAAAGTTCACGATAATGCCGATAAATCCACAGAATTTGATTTGTTTTTTGAATTAAATGGCAAAAGTTATGGCATTGGTGCAAAACGCACTTTGCTAGAACGCTATAAGCAATTTATTAAAACTGCTCAAATGACCCCAATTAATGTGATGATTGAGATTACTTTGGGAACGGATTTGACACAAGAAAAAGCAAAATCCATTACCAATCACGATGTTTATTTGTTTGTGGCTGATGAAGTTTATCAAGCCAATGTTTACTTGCAAGAAATGGATATGGTATATTCTTGTCAAGAATTAAGTTTGGATTTGTTGAGAAAGTTACTATGAACCCTCAAGAAATCCTACACGCCATTAATTTCGCCTTCATGATTGTCTTTCCAAACCTAGCCTTAATGGGGCTGGGTTTTTATCTACAAAAAACAGGCAAAATCAACGGCAATTTTATCGATACCGCATCTAAAATCGTCTTTAATTTTGGTTTGCCGTGCTTACTGTTTTTTAGTGTTATCAAGAGCAATGTGAACTATGCCGAGCAGTTACCGCTTATCATGGCAGGGTTTGTTACGACTTTTGTGCTGTTTTTTGGGGCGGAAATTTATGCCAAAATGCTCATCAAGGACGTGCGGGATAAGGGCGTATTTGTGCAGGGCGTGTTTCGCTCTAATATGGCGATTATCTCTTTGTCGGTGGCGACCAACGCTTATGGGGCGGTGGGGACGAGCGTGGGGGCGGTGTATATGGGGATTTTGACGATTTTGTATAATATCTTATCGATCATCACGTTATCACGCACGAGCCAGAGTAAGGGGTTATCAGCTCAAAGTCGGGACATTATCATCAAGATTTTTCAAAATCCGCTCATCATTGCCTTAGTGTCTGCTTTTATGTATAAGGGGGTGGGCTTGCCCTTACCGCCCACACCGATTGCCAAAACAGGCGAACTGCTTTCAAACATTGCCTTACCGCTTGCCTTGATATGTGCAGGGGCGACGCTTGACATCAAATCCATGCTGGGCTTGTCGGGCGTATCCATGCAGGCGAGCATTGGGCGGATTATTGTCGCTCCCTTATTGGCGGTGGGTGTGGGCGTGGCATTTGCTCTACCGCCTGTACAGTTTGGCGTGCTGTTTGTCATGGTGGCAAGCCCTGCCGCCGCCGCAAGCTATGTCATGGCAAAGGCAATGGGCAGTAATGACGTGCTGGCGGCGAACATTTTGGCATTTACCACGGTCGTGAGCATGATAGGCATGGCGGTGGGTATGGCGTGGCTTCGGGTTTTGGGGTGGGTTTAAAACCCTTTTTCTATCAGGGTTGCCACGTCTGCCTTGGTGTGCTGACTGTCCCATGTGATGAGTGCTTGTAGGCGACGTTTATAAATCTCGGATAGCACGATGTTTTTGACGTTTTCGCCTTGTTTTTTTAATACGTCTTGGAGGCGTTGGCACAGAAGTTCATTAAACAGCAGTGCCATTTGTTCCAAATAATGATGTTGGTTCAGATAAAAAAACTCACGCCACAGCCTGCTAAGATGGTGTTGTAGCTCCACATTGGGCAGGCTTGCCATGATAAGATGAGCCTTGCCGTCGATGGCGGGTGCCGATTTGTCATGTAAGTCAAACTGAGCGATAGCCCCTGTGTCTACCATGTCCAAAATCATGTCAATGGTGCGAACCAACTCCGCCAAATCGGCATCAATGTCTTGCCAGTCGGGCAGGGCAGGCACGGACAGTCCTTGGCGTTCTAAGTGATCCAGATACGGCTTGTGGGCATCCGCCACGCCAGAGCTGGTCAGTAGGGCGGTTAGGGGGTTGTCCTTGATGATGTGGGGGGCGTAGAGCAGGCACAGATACAGCTGAGTGCTACTGTCCGTCTCTTGGTGGTAGTTGGCGGTGTCCCGAGCGGTTTGTTTGTGGTTTTTACCACTGAGTCTCGCCCAAAAGTCGTTATTGAGCCACCAGCGAAAACTTGACCCTTTGGGCAGTTTGGCGGTCAGCTCTTTTAATTCAGCGACCGCTCGGGCTTTATTTTCGGGCAGGGATAAATCATAACGGTTTTGTAGCACGCCATGGATATAATCCGCCATGCTTTGGGCGTGCGTGATTTGGGCACGCATGGCATCTACCCCATGAGCCTTGATGTAGGTGTCAGGGTCATGTCCATCGGGCAGGGTGAGAAATTTTAAGGTCTTACCATCAGGCAGTACCGGCATAGCAACTTCTAGGGTTCGCCACGCCGCTCGCTGTCCTGCGGTATCGCCATCAAAACAGAGCGTTAAGGTATCGTTATATTTTAACAGCCCCGCGATTTGCTTGTCATTTGCTGCCGTTCCCATCGGAGCGACCGCCCCATAAATCCCTGCTTGGTGCAAGGCGATGACGTCCATGTAGCCTTCTACCATGAGATAGTCTACTGCTTTGGCTTGGCGAGCTTCGTACAGCCCATATAGGATGTGCTGTTTACTAAATACGGGCGACTCTGATGAGTTGATGTATTTGGGCATCTCATCGCCTAGCGACCGCCCTGCAAAGCCAACCACTCGCCCCTGCCTGTCCTTGATGGGGAAAATCACACGGTCTCGTAGCAGGTCAAAATCTCGCCCCTTTTGCGATGTCCTAACCAGTCCTAGAATACGCAAGCCTTCGATGTCATGGGAAAAAGCCTGCTCCAAATGTTGCCAACCGCTTGGAGCATAGCCCAAACCAAACGTGGCTATCGTCTCATCGCTTAGTCCCCGTGAGACAAAATACGCCTTTGCCGTGGGGTTTTGATGGAGCATGTTTTGATAAAACTGGGCGATGGCGGACAGCAGGGTGTATAAATCCCCTTCGCCATTTTGGGGAGTATGATATGGCGGATTGGTGCTATTAAAAGGGGTGTTATCCGCTTGATAAGGGGGATTATTGTAGCTGTCGTTATAACCGCCATTAAAGCCACTGTCAAAGTCGGTGTTAAAGTTGGTGTTAAAATCATTATCATAACCGTCATTAAAATTATCAGCAAAATCAGGATAATCATCATTGACTGATGGGGCGGTATTGTTATGATGGATGGATGGGTTGGTTGGTTGGGTATTTGAGTTGTCTGTATTGCCTTGATTTGTCTTTGTGGGTGTTTGGCTGTTGGGGTTTGGCGTTTTGTTTTTGGTGTAGCGGATTTTTTGGGCGAATTTGTCGTCTTTGGGCAGTTCTATGCCCGTTTGTTCGGACAGATAATCAACCGCTTCTTTGAAAGTCATGCGTTCAAATTCACGCAAAAAGGTGATGGGATTGCCTTTAACGCCACAGCCAAAACAGTAGTATAGGTTGGTTTGGGGGTTGACATAAAATGACGGGGTTTTTTCGCCATGAAACGGACAGCACCCCTTAAACTCACGCCCAGCAGGTTTTAGGGTGGTGTGTTTTTTGATGATGGCGACCAAATCAGCAGATGAATTTAGTCGTTCAAGCGTGGTGTCAGGGATTCTCATGCGTGTATCAAATAAAGAGATGGGGATTTTCCAATTTCAATTTTCCAATTTCAATTTTCCAATTTCAATTTTCCAATTTCAATTTTCCAATTTC
>ERZ1023461.93-NODE-93-length-27072-cov-78.203131_pt1 | contig 27072 bp, 19 predicted proteins | sample MGYA00380528_ERZ1023461 | MGnify/ENA primary metagenome ERZ1023461 (study PRJEB33173, sample SAMEA4830392) | metagenome | study: EMG produced TPA metagenomics assembly of the PRJEB25223 data set... | reverse complement strand
CCCCAAATCTTCGCAATTAACCCCCAAATCTTCGCAATTAACCCCCAAATCTTCGTTATAAAAACATATAAACAATTGATTTATAATCAAAAAAATATCATAAAATTATAAAATAAGAAATATTATTAAAATAATAAAAAGGTTTTTACTATTTTTAAAATATGAAATTAGAAATTAACAACATCAATAATCAATCTTGACGGTTTTCGTTATATGTTGTTGCTTATGGATAAGTACCCATTGACAGCAGTTTAAAACGTTGGGTCTTAATATCATCGCCAGGAACAGTTGAACGCAAATACACAGGAACAGTAGGATAATGATGAGTTCATTGATGTAATTTAGTGAATGATAGTATTAATAGTGAACTTTGCGGAGTGTACAAAAAATGTATTATTAGTGAGATAATTTAATAGAAGTTTTTTGGAATGGAAAGTACAATTTGAGAAGTCGCGTTATTTGGAGTGGCTTAACTTGAAATTTTTCTTGATTTTACCCTAAAATCATTTTACAATGTCATCATATTTATGTGCAATGTGAGCCTAAATTATGACAACTTCAAATCTAAATATCCGCATTGATGATGACTTAAAGCACCAAGCAAAGGTGATTTTGGATGGCTACGGTATTTCGCCAAGCCAAGCGGTTAAAATGTTGTTTTTGGAACTAGTAGCTACTCGTAAATTTCCCCTGAGTCTAAGCTATCAGGCAGACTATGAACCCAATGAGGTTACGCTAAGAGCCATTAACGAGCTTGAAAGAGGGATTTACACCGAAAGCACACTAGATGAGCTTTTGGAGTTAAAAAATGCGTAAATTGGCACGCTCTAAAGATTTTGACCGTGATTTTCGCAAGGTTTCTTTGTCTGATGAGTTACTGGAAGTCCTAAGCTGTTTAGTGATGGATTTACCACTTGACCCAAGGTACAAAGACCACGCATTAACAGGCAACTGGAAAGACTATCGAGAATGCCACATTGAGCCTGATTTACTGCTTGTGTACCGTAAGGACACCATAGATGGCAAGGATGTTTTGAAAGTAGCTAGGTTAAGCAGTCATTCTAATATTTTTAGTGTGAAAAAACGCCAAAAGAAATAATCTGTCACCTAAAGCCCTAGATAGGGGCTTTTTTATAGATGGTTGGCATGGAAATATCGATTTTTTTCAACAAAAAAGAGCCTAAATAGGTTCTTTTGTAACACTTACGGCAGTTCTCGCCAATTACGTAGCACTTATGGTGGCTGACACCACCCATTCCAAAAATGATGAGGGATAGGAATTATCGCAACATCGGCATAATAGGTCTGTATATTATATCCTATTTTTAAGCCGCTGCAAACAACTCTTAACTGCTCCAGTTTGGGTTAAATTAGACTAGCCTTTGCAACTGATAGAAAAATACGAAGATATGGTACAAGATTGACGGCGTTAGCCTATCCTGCCATTAAAAAAAACAAAGAAAAAAAATCGGCTCAGATATACGCCCTAAGGCACTCTCACCCACTCTTGTTTTCAAATGTTTTCTACTAGACAGCTAATTTTTATAGATTTATTTTCATTTATTTGTTTTTGTTTTCAATTATTTTCAAAACCGCTTGACAGGTGTTTTTCAATGTTTTAAAGTGTTTTTCAATGTTTTAAACTATGACGATAGGAGCTATTTATGGCTGAAAAAGACAAAGTGCCTGTTGTTGCGATACGCCAAATCATTAAAATGCGTTCCGATGAGTACCATAATTACAGTTATCGTGCCATTGCTGAACACCTTAAAAGCGAGTTTGGCATTAGAGTTACGCCACAGGCGATAGGGTATCTTTACAGAAAAAACAAAGACAGGTTCTCCAATCAGGTGATTGCTAATTCAGAAAATAAGCCAAAGCCACTCAGTGAAAAAGCAGAAGCTAAAATGGCTAAAAAGACAATTTTTAAGCCTAAAAAAGTCAAAAAAGATGTATTGCGGAATTTTGATAAAAATACTGATAATATAGACTTGGAAGATTTGTTTAAATCAGCAGAATAGGGCTAGTTTTGTGCTGGTTGGCTTGTTAAGATTTTTATAGTAAGATAAGGTAGAATATGCCAATATTTGAGTATTTAGGCATTCTCTTTGAGTGGCACGACCCCAAATTTGAGCTAGTCAATAGCGAGCGTGGTTACACCTTAGAAGAGATTGCCAATCAGAACTGGCTACCTCGTAGAAGAAATCCCTTGCTTTAGAGAGAAGGGAGAGTCAAATATTATAGGGGCTAACATAGATTAGTACTTATGCTATACTACAAATATGAAGATAACCCGTTGTAAACTAAGTAAAAAAAGTACAGTTAAAACTGCTTGAATTTTTTGTAGCACAAGTCACCGCTAGAACAGCAAGTGATTTACTTGGTATTCAGCATAATTCATCAGCTTTATTCTACCACAAAATCAGACTTGTGATAGAGCATCATCTTACTCAAGAAGCCAAAGAACTCTTTGATGGCGAAGTAGAGCTAGATGAAAGTTACTTTGGCGGTATTCGTAAAGGTAAACGAGGTCGTGGAGCAGGTGGCAAGACAGCTGTTTTTGGTCTTTTAAAACGCAACAGCAAAGTCTTTGTTGTTGTGGTTAAAGACACCAGAACCGACACGCTAATGCCCATTATCGCAAGCAAAATCAAGCCTGATAGCATTGTTTATACAGATAGTTACAAAAGTCATAATGCATTAGGTGTGAATGCCTTTAAACACTTTCGCACCAATAATTCAACGGAGTTTGCCAAAGACCGCAACCACATCAACGGCACCCCAAACTTCTGGTCACAAGCTAAGAGAGTGTTGAGAAAGTATAACGGTATTGATAAGAAAAACTTTCATCTTTTTATCAAAGAATGTGAGTTTAGGACTATCTAGTGTAGCCCCTAAATAAATCCAATACAATTACTAAAAATAATTGGCAGACAATTTAGGAATTATTTGAAAGCATATAAATTATGTGGCGATTTTTGATATTTACATGTTATATATTTTTCACATGATATCAAGATTGCATTTGACATTCATGATTAATATGTTATAATTTAAAAACATTTTTTGAAAAATCATAACCCATGAAAAAATTTTTTATATTACTAAACCTGTATCCTACAATATTAATATCATGCAATATTGCTGAAGCAGTAGATAATTTTGGCAGCTATAAAAAGCAAGGTTATACTTGCAACTCCATCATATCAGAAAAAAGCAGTTTATCCCAAAAATCATCTGTACACATCCAAAATTTTAATATTATTAGTGCAGAAGAGCTGTTTCAAAAAATACAAAAAAATTTTAATTCATCCGTATTGGTTATAGATACCAGACCCTTAATTGATTTTAACAAATATTCAATTGAAAACAGTCTTAACATGTCCGCTGAAGGCATTCAAACAAAAAATTATTGGAAAGAAAGAGAAATTTACTTGATTGGTGGTGATAAGTTTGATCTACCGCTACTCGCAGTTGCCGATCGCCTTCACGAAACAGGTTTTACTAATGTCAAGGTTGTGGCTGGCGGCATAAATGCTTGGATAAATAAAGGTTTACCTGTAATTGGTAACCCCCCAAATGCTAACCAACTAGTTCAATTATCACCTCAGGATATATGGATGTCTCGTAAGGATCCTACAGCACTATATATATTAGATTCTGACTATGAACAATTTGCAAAATTCTTTGATCATAGCTTAGTTTTGAATAACATTAGTGTAAAAAATTTAAATAAAGACATACAAGGTTATCAAAATTTTCAGCCAAAAATGAAATTAAGTAAGGTTTATTTGTTAACCAACTCGACAAATATAGATAATTTATCAATATCAGAATTTAACAGATATGGCTTATATACGGTTTTTTTATTTAATTCAAAACCTATTTTTCTAAGCAATCATATTGAAAATATTGATAAATTATTAGCAGCCAAAGAACTTGGCCCCAAGAAACCTAAATGCGGGTAATTTTATGGTAACAAGACGTAAATTTATTGCTCAAGGAATGCCTTTATTGTTGAGTAGTCAATATATTTTCTCAGCAAATGCATCTTTGAATTCAAATGTTGATTTTTATAAATTAAATATCGAGATGTCCAATCCAACAGAAAAGTTTTTGGAAAATCCATTTCTAAAATTTTACTTACCAATGAACATCAACGGTCGACAAGAATTGACAAATGTAAGTTCTGACGATGAGTTTTATGTTGATAAACTTAATTCAGGGAATAACATTTTACACATCAAACCAGAAAAAATTGAACCTTGGAATACTCGCATCTTACATTTTTCATTAAGTGTTAATCATTCGCCCTCAGTAAAAACACCTCCTATTCTTGAGACTTCAGGTGAAAATTCGTTATTTTATAAAGTAAATCAAAAAGATAAGGAACTATTACTGGGTATAGCCCAATCATTAAAATCCGAGTCAGAAATTAATACAATAAAAAATACATTTGATTGGGTAAGTCAAAACATTAAACCTTTAAACTACAATCCAAGTTTTTTAGATATCAATGAGATATGGAAAAATAAATCTGGCGACTGCAGTGAGTTTTCTTTGTTAACAAGTAATTTATTAAAAATAAATGGCATTGCTAGTAGAAATATGGCAGGTTTTTTATTACATAATGATAAAAAACTATCTATGAAATTTTATCATAATTGGTGTGAATGCCTTGTTGATGAAACATGGTTAATTGCAGATACCTACACACAAACATTGTCAATTTCCTCACAATCTCATTTGGCCACTCAAGCATATGAAATAAATGATAATAAAATTGGTCAAAGCAAATATTTAACAAGTGATGGAATTAAGATTAAAATTTAAGATAAGGTTCAAGCCCCACACCATTCTCTCAACACTTTAAGCTGATTGGCTGATTGGATGGCGTACCATAGTTAAATCCAAACTCAGCCTTTGATAAAAAGATGAAAGTTTTTCTTGTCAATGCCGTTGTAGTATCGGCGGTACTCTCTTGGCTTGATTCCAGAAGTTTGGGGTGTCATTGATGTGGTTGTGGTCTTTGGCAAACTCTGTTGAGTGATTGATACGAAAGTGTTTAAAATCACTCACATCAAGGGCGTTATGGCTTTTGTAATTGTCAGTATAAACAATGCTGTCAGGTTTGATTTTGCTTGCAATAATGGGTATTAGTGTGTTGGTTTTTACAAAAACCCATTCAAGACTATGAAGTATTGTACTTTGAATGGGGTGGAGTGGAACTTTTTATTAAAACAAAATTTATTTAACATTCGGCACCAATCGCCCACTTCTCACACTCTGCACCAGTCCCACACCCCACACCCCCACGAAGTTATCCACATTGACCGCCTACGCCCCTTACAGCCCGTTAAAAGGGTGGGCGAACCCCCTAACGCTAGCACGCTTTTTAGGGGCTGTAAGGGGCGTGTCTAGGCGGTTATTGTGGGTAACTTCTTACTGTACTCATTTTCTAAAATCGCCCTTTGAGTGCGAAGCGACGGATGGAGCGACAAACGAAAAGGCGATTTTTTGGAAAAGTTTGTAACAGGGGCAGGCTAATCCACCATATGTGGTGGTGGATTCTGGTCTCATTTTTGGGACTTTTTGGGATTTTTAGCTAATTTTCGGTATGTCATTCTTGAAAACTAGCTCTCTCGTCTTTGCTTGTATTATCATTGCTCTCATCATTTCTTTGATGTTATCTTGCTCTTTTTGCGACATTTTTGTTATCTCAATGAATAAAATTCTTAGCTCATCGTTTTCGTTAATGTCGCTTTCATCAAAAATTAGTCTGTCTGATGTTGTGTGTAGTGCTGTTGCCAGTTTTTTAATGCTGTCCACTCTTGGCACTGACTTATCACTAACGATATTATGAAGTGTGGTGTTTGGCACGCCTGACAAAATTGATAGTTCTTTTACTGTAAGTTTTAGCTCTTTACATCTTTGTAAGATGTTACTGCCTATGCTCATTTTTTTTGACCCTATCCCCCACAGACTGCAAGCAGTATGTTGGCACTGGACGAGTTTTTAAAGCGACGCCACCAACACAAATAACCGACCAATGAAAAAATGAACTACGCATAAAAATGGATTATGTTAAATAAATATAAAGACAAAACATTACCATTGTGATAATAATAAGAAAATAACTTTTGTTAAAATGGTTAAGCATGGTTATGCATATTAGCATGTCATTAATAACACACTTTATATTTTATTAGGAATACATTATGAACATCACCACCCTACGCTCTGTCGGTGCCATCGCCTTAGTTGCCATGGGCTTGACCGCTTGCCAAAGCACGCCCACCAACCCTGTCATCGCTCGGGCGGATAACACGTTTGAAACCACGGGACTGGGTAAAACCAAAGCCACCGCCCAAAACAACGCCCTAGCGTCCGCCAAAGCCCAATGCGGTTACAAAACCCCTGTCGTCATCAATGACACCACCACCTACAATGGCGTGATGGACGAACGCATGGGGCGAGTCATGGAACAAGGGGCAAAAGTGGTCGGCACGATACTCGGCACAGGTTCGCCTGAGCTAAGCCGTGATGATGATTATGAATATTTTATTAAATTTCAATGTCAATAATTTTCATCATTTTTATAGGGCGTGCCTGCCTTTGGTATTTACAATGAAAAATGAGAAAAGTCGCAGGTTTTTCAAGAAAAAAACAAAGGCTGATAGTCATTCTATCAGACAAGTTTTTACTAGACCTCTTTCCAAACTACCCCAGCTCAAAATTATAAATCGTAGAAATTAGATTCACCCTTAATCCAAATCTTTTTCTGCGATTGCGGTAGCGACATGATAAGATTTTAAAACACTTGAGTTTCCCAATGACATGTTCATTGGTTACTCGCTTGGATGATAACTTGCGATTTGCTTTTTTATCTGCTTTGGTTAAAGGTTTAAGTTTTGTCTTTTTCTTTGGTAGTTGGCTATTTGCATGAGTTTGTTGTATGCCTTGATAGCCTGAATCTACTTAAATCAAAATACTTTGTTTGATGGTTATTTTTGATGATTGGTAGAGTTTAAAGTCATGCATGCCTCCTCTACCAACATGGGTGCATAGTATTCTCTTACTCTTTTTATCAACAACAATTTGTGCTTTTAAGGTATGACGTTTCTTTTTGTCTGAGTACTGTCGCCTTTGCTTTTTTTAGGTCTCTCTATGGGGATTTCTGTGGCATCAATGAGTACAGTTTCAAGGTTGTTGTCTTGCCATAAGGCTTTTTTACCTGGCAAGGCAAAGTCTTTGTGATTGATGAGTATACCTTCCACCCATTTAATTGCCTTGTACACAGCACTTTTAGTAATACCAAAGTCTTGGGCTATGTGAAATTGACTGCGGTATTCTCTGTAGTAGTTTAAGGTTATGACAAGTTTACTCTCTGGGCTAATTTTGGCTTTTCTACCGCCTTTTTTATGTTGTTCATTGTAGGCTTCTTGGAGTATTGTAAGCATGTGTTGATAAGTAGTTCTTTTTATACCAAAGTATCGTTTAAACTCACTGTCGTTTAGTTTTTCAGCTTGCTTGGGTGTCATGTCTTGGTTTTTTAAGGTTAAATGGGTATTATAACATGATGTGTTGTTGGTTTGGAAAGGGGTCTATTATAAAAAACAATCCGACCACTTAATTTTAAAATTAAGTTAAAATCTTAAAAATTTACACAATTAAGTGGTCGGATAGCCATTTTTCATGCAAAAATTGATTTAAAACGTTAAATTTTCATCTTACTTTTATAAAAATGTTATCAATGGTAGGCACGCCCCAAAAACATTGGGGTAAATATTCATCCCAATGTTTTTATTTTTTCAAATCAATCATTTAAATTTGACAATTTGAATTTAACTTAAATTTTTATATTTAATATTAGACTTCCTGCAAAACCCTGAATTAAAAAACCGTTCATGGCGAGCCATGCCTACCCATGACGGTTTTCCGCCACCCGCAGGCATGGCTCAGGGCGAACGGAAAACTGGTTTTGCAGGAAGTTTATTTTTAAAAACCTATTGTTAATCCACCCCACTTTTTATGTCATCATGCACTAATAATCCTGTTTGGCGGATTGTCGGGGTATTGACCGCTTTTAATAATGCCTGCTCGGTGCTGTATATCGCCACTTTGGTTTTGGCACGGGTAATGGCGGTATAAATCAGCTCCTTGGATAACAAACGCTCATTATCATCATTAAAGACCACAGCGACTTTTTCAAATTCTGACCCCTGTGATTTATGCACGGTCATCGCATAGGCGGTTGTGGCAATATCACCGTCTAGCATATTAATCGGCAAGCCTTTTACCGAATCACCAAAATACACCGACAATTCATGACCCCGTTTACCACTTTGCAAACAAATGCCAATATCACCATTAAACAACCCCAAATCATAGCGATTTTTTAATATCATCACAGGGCGACCATGATACCAAGGCGATTTTACCGTGGGTAGTTTTAAATATTCACGGTGTAGCGATTCAATAAAGCCATTAATCAGCTCATCGCCACAACTGCCAATATGTGATGCGGTCAAAATACGATATTGGTTAAACCGCTCATTTAATGTTTTTAGCTGTTTTTGTTTTTCATCATCGTTATATGTGGCAAACTGTTTTTTTAATGTTTTGGTTAAAGCAAAAAAGCCGTCAGATGTCATATATTCATCAGCGATGTTTTTATAAAATTGCTGTCGCAAAAATGACGGCTGTGCTGTTAAAAAGGCAATGTCCGTCCATGACAGATGACTCTCTTTATGAATGAGTGCGATGAGCTTGTCAAAGGCGATATTCTCTGGTTGATTGACAAGCTGTGCCAAACGCCCAATGCCCGAATCCTTAGAAAAACGGTTGGATACGACCAAATGCGTGCGTGTCGTCATCAAGCTCGGTATGCGACACAAATCCGCCAACACCGCCCCTGCGTCCACCGCCGAGAGCTGATGAGCGTCGCCAAGCAGGATAATCCTAGCCCCACGCTTGACGGCACAGAGTAGATGACGTGCCAGCTCCGTGCCCAGCATGGACGCTTCATCTACGATAATCAACTCATAAGGCAGTGGGTTTGACGCATGGTAGCGGGGCATGCCACTCATGCCAATGCCAAGTAGGCGATGAATGGTCATCGGCTCAGGCAGGACGATGTGGCTCTGACTGCCCGAAAGTGCATTTTGAAGTGACTCCGCCATCCGCTGTGACGCCTTGCCCGTAGGGGCGACCAGTGCCAGACTCAGCTCCCCGCCCATATCTGATACGGCGTGGTGCAACGCCAGTACAATCTGTGCGACCGTAAAAGTCTTGCCCGTCCCCGGCCCGCCCGTGATGATACTAAATGGCTCACTCGCCACCTGCCTGATGGCTTGCTGCTGCTCAGGATTTAGCGATAGGTTGATGGGCAAATCTAGGGCATGTATGGGACTGTGGCGAATCTCATGGATAGCGGATAACAGCTCACGCTCCGCCTGATAACTGCGACCAAGCCATAGATACAGCGTGTCATCATCATGATAAAACACCACCGCCCTATCTGGTCGCTCATCATCGCCATGAACAAAGAAAGGATTGGCATGCAATCGCTTGATAAACTCATCAAAATCCCGCCCCAGCGTGATACTCGTCAGATAATAAAAACGCAACGCACAAATCATCAGCTCGCCAAGCTGTGTCACCACCTGCTCATCTGACTGATGGCTGTGGCTTTTGGTGATAATGCTATGCTGATAATACCGCTCTTTTAGGTCATGTTGGGTGTGATGAATATAATGAGCCAACGCCGTTTTGTCATTTGATAATTCATCAATACGCCCAAAAATGGCATTAAAATCTAAATCATCGCCCACTTTATCGCCAATCAATGACATCACAGGATGTAATACTGACAACTGCCACGGGCTTAATTTATCATGGGCGGTATTTTGGGTATTATTAATATCATCATGCTTATTTAATATTAACACCGTATGCCCGTCATGCAATAACTGACTGATGACAAAATGAATCAAACAAAATATCGTCTCATCAGCCGTATTAAATACAAAATCATCAATACGCCCTGTCTTATGATACCACTGAGCATTATCCTGCATGCGTCTGGTGAGATATTGGGCGATGTTGTTTTGATAGGGGGTATTCATGGATTTCCTTTTATCTTAGCGGTTTATTTTAAAATAAATAATATATTAATTGGTTGTTTAGCCAAATTATGCAATTAAATTATTTAAAAACTTAAAATCATTTAATCAAATATAAAAACTTGACCAAATCACTTAGTCAAATAATTTAGCCAAATAATTTGTCTAACGCATAAATAAGTGGTAATGGCACTTGCCAAGCAATATGCCCCAAAGCCGGGTCATGTTTATCCACACCCCGCAAAAAGACAAATTCCACCGCTCCCAAATACTGCTCTTCACACCCGACATAGTCTTTTATGCGTAATTTTAATAAACGGTGCAATGCCACTTGATATACACACGCTTGGAGCCAATAGCCTGCTTTATTCATGGCGGATTCTAATGATTCACGGCGATAATGCGACAGACTCTCGCCAATAAAGTTGGATTTATAATCCACAACATAAAACTTGCCTTGATGTTCATAAACCAAATCCATTTCGCCATTGAGATATTTATAATAAGCAGATGGGTTTTGCTCGGTGAGTATTATCTCTTTGTCGCTGTGCGTTTTAAATATCTCATTTAGCTCATTGATATTAAAAGACTCGGTCAATCTTAGGGTAAAAGACATTTCTTTGGCAAGGCGATTGGGGGCTAATGCACTCAAACTCACCTTTGATGATAAAAATGGTATATGGCTAATGTCATACAGCCATTCTATCAATGCTTGATGATGGTTTAATACAGCCTGATTAGCTAATTCATCATTTTGCTCATGCGATATATCGCCATGAGTGCTGTGATAAGCGTGGGCAAAGTTTAATTGGCGAATCTCATCATCAATGCGACTGCTGATGTTGTTTTTATCATTGGGGTCGATAAATTGTAATAAATGATGTAAAAACGTTCCTGCATTCACGCCTTTTTCAAATAATGGGCGAATGTCATTCTCAGGATAAGGGATAATATCATCCATGGGCGTCGCCATTTGTGGGATGATGGTTATCTCATCATCAATGGCATTATCATCATCCATGACTGATGGTTTATTAAACACACTCATCAATGCCGTGGCACTGGTCTTGGACGCCCCATAAAAATACGCCTTGGCAAATACCTCCTGCCACGGCTGATAATGTATCGGGGTCAATACCACATCATCGCCTTGATGGTTATCGGTTATCAGCTGTTTTGATTTTGCCAAATTAATGACATCCACTTTTTTTGTCGGTTGTTGCGTCAATCGCTCGGGCAATATGATATCTTTCTGTTTACAATCAAACCATAAAAACAATGGTCGCTCATCTATTTGACCAGCATTATATAAATCCTGCCCGACCACAAAAGTCTGCTCTGACGCTCGGGTCAATGCCACATAACCCACTCGCAAACGCTCATCAAGCAATTCTTGGTTTTGTTTGGTTTTATAATAATTGCTTATTATCTCGTTATCAGCCACTTTATCTTTGATGGGCGATATACGGCGGTTATATCGCTCATCACTATAAGCATAAAACATGTCTTTCTGGTTCTTGCTTGTGGCAGGGTCATCCAAATTCATGACATAGACAATGGGAAATTCCAAACCTTTTGATTTGTGAATGGTCATGAGATTCACGCCCGACTCGCTTGGCAATATTATCCGTTGATAATCTTCATTATCATCTTGTCCTGTCATTTTATCAGCAAGCCAATTCATGAGTTTTATCTCATTATTATCCTGATGGGTATATTCTCGCCCTATCAGTTCGGTCAGTTGCCACAAATCCGCCAAATATCGCTCGCCTGCCTTAGCAGATGTTTGCCACAGATTATCATCGGATAACGGATGGTGTAATAAAGCATAAGTCAAAGCACTGGCAATGCCATATTTTAAAAACCGCTGATGGCATTCTTTTAAATAAAAAACAACGGACTGGGCGACTTGTTCATCATTTAATAAATCAGTAACCTCTCTTAACTCATAACCAAATAATTGGGTAATAAAAAGTCGCCCTAAAATCTCTCGCTCTTGGCTTATCATGGCAGTAAGCAGGGCATATAAATCTTTTGCCGACTCTGTGGTAAAAACATTAATGTCATTGGGAGAAATTGATGGAATGCCCAATTTATCCAACTGTTTTTTTAGTTGTGCCAAATCTTTTTTGGTGCGTGCCAATACCGCAATGTCATCAGGTTTGATTTTTTTATCATCAAGGGTATGTCCGCCTTGCAATAAGCTATTAATATGATGGGCGATGTATTGGTATTTATCCAACTTTTTGTTGTCATCATCTTTTTTATAAGGCAAATGCAATAATGTTAATGGTTTATGCCCTAAATAATCAAACAATGTGGAATTATTTAAATATTGCCATGATAATAAACTCTGCTCTTTATGGGCGGTGATGGACTGATAATAAATGCCGTCGCCCAGATAAGCAGGATTATGGGCGATATCTTGATGAGCGAACCAATGATTTAAACTGTCGATTAACCCGCTATTAGAACGGCGGTTGGTTGTGAGTGTCAGCTCGCTGTTTAATAAAGGCGGTAATATATCGGTCTGTCCATAATGTTTAATGCTGTTATAATTGGCAACATCCCCACCCCGAAAACGATAAATCGCCTGCTTGGGGTCGCCAACCAATAATAAAAATCCCGTGCTAGATTTGCCTTTGTCTCGCCTTTCTTTAAAATAATCCAAATAAACAAGCTCTATTAAGCGTTTTTGCAGTCCATTAATGTCTTGGGATTCATCAATGAGTGCCACAGGATAATGATGGCGAATGTGCCTTGCCAGCTCAGGGCTATGCTCTAAGGCTTCGATGAGTCGCACCATTTGAAAAGTAAAGGTGCTTTTGTGCTGACGCTCTAAGGTGCTTTTTAATAATACCCGCACGTCCTTGGCGATGGTTTGATATAAATAGGATTTATAATAATCAGCAATTTCCTTGATGGCAGTTACTGTTTCACGGATGATGAATAATTTATCCAGCGGCAAAGCAAGAAAGGCTTGTTTGTTATCTTCAAAGCCTTTTTTAAAATTTGTTTCTTTTTTAATATCTTCTAACTTATCCAAAAAACTTTTATCTTCATCACTGATATGATTCACAAAATCTAAATGATGGATTTTTATCATTTCCATGATGTTTTTTAAACGTCCAAACTCTTTGATGGCTGTACCGACATTTTTAAACCCAAATGCCAGCATATAATCAAGCTCATAAAACGGCTCAAAGACCGATATAACCTCAAAGACAGACATTAGCCGTTTATCCAACATCGCCAAATAGTCATCCACACTTGCCATGGTATCGATGGGAGCGTCATAGAAATTCAACGCCACGGTAACCGCTTGATGTGCCGAACCTATATCACTAAACACCGCCTTGTCAATGAGTGCATACAGTGGCAACTGAGCCACTCGCACATGCTCACGGCGTAGGGCGTCATGAATGAATGCATGGGTTAGCTCATTGCTGCTCGTGCTAAGCTCGGTATTCATCTGATAGCCGATTTGGTCGGCAAATTCTTTGAGCCACTTTTGGGCAAGACTGTCAAGCGTTCCCACAAACAGCTTATCCAACGTCGCAAGCAGGAGTGAACACCGCCGAATCGCCAACGTCAAGGCGTTGGGGTCGCTGTCTGTGATGAGCTGTTTTATCAAATGCTCATTAATCGGGTCATCATGGTCGGCAATGCCTGCCACGCCTGCCTGCTCTACTATCTGCCCCCATGTCTCATTGATGTCTCTGACGGTATCGCCGTCCATATCTTGGGCGTGATAAAACCAGTGGGCATGAGCTGCCTTTTGCCCGTTTAGCCAAGAGACATAGCGATAAAAACTACTGATACGAGCCTGTATCCGCTCTTGCATTTCGCTGGCGGACGCTCGTGTGAAGGTCGTGGCAATAATACGCTCGGGGGCGTATTTTTTCTCTATCAATAGCCGTAAAATAATGCCGGTCAATGTCCATGTCTTGCCCGTGCCTGCGGACGCTTCTATCAAATAGCCATTACTGAGCGTGCAAGCAATGGCAGGGATGTGGGATTGGGTTGTCATTTATTGTCCTTATCACTTTTTTCATTAATTCTGGTTCAAAAAGTATGCTAATAAGAAAACCGTTCATGGTGAGCCATGCCTGCCCATGACGGTTTTCCTACCCGCAGGCATGGCTCAGGGCGAACGGAAAACCGAGTTTGGCATACCTTTTAAACTATTACCTTTTTTCATTTAACTTATCAACAGCAATCAGCGAGCCAAACATCAGCTGATACAGTGGCAACGCTAAGGGTAGATATGTCGTCAGGGCTTTGTAGGGGTCAGCCCCTTGTAATGCCAACTGCCATGTCTCATGGCGACTGTCGGTTTCATAAATATCACTATATTCATACCCTATCCATTTTTCAAACAGCTTAGGCGTGATTTTTACATCATCTGTCTGACTACGGGCGATGTACGCCAAAGCGTCTCGGTGCGTCATGACAATCAGCTCACGTTTGGCAAGCTGTGCCAATACGATTAGGTTTAGAATATGGGCTTTGGCGGTGCGTGTGTCAATGCCCCCGATGGCAAATGTCCGCCCCGACAGATGAGTGTCCCCGCCTGCCTTACGGTGTTGCCACAGGCTAAATTTATCATCATCGCCCGTCATCTGCCATAACAGATGATGAACAAAAAAACGGAACAAATGCTCAGCTCGGGCGGTGTTTGGTAAGATGGTTCGCCATGATGTGTCAGGTGTGTTAGATAGGTCAGATGTGTCATTGGTCGGCAGACTGGCAGTGATGTCAATGTGGATGTCATCACAGATGAGTGGGGCACTTTGTTCAGAAGTGGTGCTTAGCACACCGCCCCCAGTACCTAATGCCTTGGCATAACGCTCATCCTGCCTGAGTGTATCTAGCGTATTGCCAAACTCGCCAAGGTCGTCTTTGAGCTGGGTAAAATACTCATCAGGCGTGGATAAGCGTAACTGCCCTGCTGGCAGTCGGTCGCCATAATACAGCGACTGCATGGCAAAGATGGCGTCATTATGGCGATGGTCGCCTGCCCTACTCATGGTGTCTAGCACCTGCCGAAATGACTCATCGCCCGTCTGCGTGTCAAACAGCCCAAACTGTGCCCCACGAATGAACAGCTCATTCATGTGATAATTAGCCAATGAGTCTAAGCTCAACGGCTCGTTTTGCTCATCGGGGGTGCGTTCTTTGTCAATCTTGACTTTGTCATGTAGGTAGGTTTTGCTTAGGTTTTTAAAGCGACCGATAAGCTCGCCTGCCTGCATGTGTGTCGGCAAGGTCAGCTCATAATGCTCGCACATCGCCTTGATATGATGGGCAAGTGCCTTATCATCTGGGCAAGCCAAAGACTGCCCAAGCCAGTCTGCTAACTCCTGCACTGCCTTATCATCCATGATAAGCGATGATGGCTGTGGCGTGGCGACTGGGCTGTCTAGGGTGTGGCGGATGTCTTGCCACAGCTGTGGCGGGGGCAGGGCTTGTTTTTGGCGGTGTTTTAGAGCGGTCAGTCTCGCTGTTAGGTGTGCTTTGAGCTGTCCTGCCATGTCATCGGCAGGGGTTATCTGATGGTCATCATGATAATACACCGCCTTGTCAAAGAATGTCGGGCTATGGTAAGTGATGAGATAATCTTCGACTAGGGCAGGCATGAGCTGATTGATGAGCATGGTAATGTCATCATTCATGTCGTCTGTCTCTGTCTCTACATCCGTCTGCCAATCATTCATGCCGTCAGCTCGCCACTGAGCTTCGGTTTTTAAAAACTCTATCAGCTCTCCCACGACAGACGCAGGTAACAGCTTGGTTTTGCCGTCACTGCTTAGTCCTTGATAAAAAATCAAACACGCATCTTTGGTGCATAGCAAGGCATCCAAAAACGCCCCATTATCATCATCTTCGTTATAGCGGTCGCCCAGTCGTCGCACCCCTGCACGCATCAAATCAAGTCGCACCGCCCTGTCTTGGCGTGGAAAGGACGCCAAATTCATGTCCAGCATGACCGTCAAACCAAAAGGAATACTCCGCACCGCCCCAAAGCGGGCAAAGGTAATGACTTCTGATGGCTCGGCACTAATCGCCTGTGCCTTGACTGTCTCGGACAGGCTCTCCAATACGAATTTCATCGACAGGCGAATGTCATCAGCACTTGCCACACTGCCGACCTGCTCCTGCCCCACGGTCAGATGGTGATGATAATAGCGATTCGCTCGCAGGCTACTCATCATGGCGTTTTTGGTGTTAAAAATCGCCCGCATGGCAACGCTGTCATGCCAATGCCCAAAGTAGCGGTTGATGACGTCATGCTCGATGTGGTTCAAAAGTCGCTCCACGCTGTCCACGGCAGTGAGCTGTTGGCGGTTGGCGGACAGTCCTGCATGGATGGCGGTCAAGGCATGAATCACAGGCTCGTCGCCCAGACTTACGCCCATGAGCGGTAGGCTCGCTTCGCCAAACGCCCTTGCACGCCATACAAAGGGATGTAAGGCACGACTTGGGGTCTTGGTCGGGTTCAAGAGTCCCAACACCAAACGGTCTAAGGCATGGCTAAACGTATAACGATAATCGCTGTCATCAGCATGTAAGGTTGCTGACAGGTGTCTTTCATCAAAACCCCGTCTAAACCCTGCCTGCCTTAGTAGCTCCACGCCCCGTCTCATCTCATCAAACGACAGCCCAAAGCTCTCATATAACGCAGGGGTCAGTAGCCACTCATAGACTTCATCAGCATAAAACCGACTGGTCGGTTCGCCAAGCAGAGTATAAAAGCCCATGATAGCCCCTATCAGCTCATCAATGCTCTTATCAGGCGTGCCTGTGATTTTGATGGGCAAAGTCAGTCCGTCCGCCCCCCGTCCGTCAGGGAACACCGAGCGAATGATGTCTTCGCTACTGACGATGTCAGGCAGTAGCACGACCACATCGGCAAGACTTCGCTCGGGGTTATCATTGAGATATTTGGCTATCATGAGTCGAGACAGCTCCAACTGGCGTTTTAGGCTATGGCAGGCGTGAATGGAGAGACTGCCCATGTCCGCCCCGATGTCTAGCCCAAGCGGTATCTTGGGGCGGACTTTTTGCATGAGCATATCATCTGCCACGTCATCAGCATGGGCAAATAGCTCATCATCGAGCAGAGTCGCCACGACTTGCCCGCCTGCCTGCTCATGGACGTCCTTATCATGGTTTAGCATGAGAATGTCCGCCTTTAAGCCTTGTAGCAGGTTCGGCAGTGTGCCACCGTCAGGCACGGACTCATCAAAATCATCCTGCCAACGCACCTGCCATGTGGCGTGACTGTCGCCCCCTGATAGGTCGGCAAGCATGGCAAAGGTATCTCGGGACTCTTTGCCCAGTCGTGACAGCAGTCCATGCCCGTAGTCTTTGAGATAGACCATGTGCGGACGGATGATTTGCTGAGTTTTTAGCCATTGTCTGTCCACGATGTCCGCCCAAAACATCATCGATGGGTTAAAGTGCAGTAACACCACATCTAGATACAAAGACAACTGTTTTAAAAAATCAAGCTCCACTTTGGGGATTTGTTGCACGGTAAACAGATACAGAGCTTTGGGCAGAGCTTGTATGGCACGCATGGACAAAGTTTCGTTATTGGTATGATTGGCGTTGTTAGCAGTGCCGTCTCGCTTGCCTGACAGCACCTGCCAAAAACGCTCTTCTAGTGCCAAGCGATAACGATACGTCTCGCCAAAAAGCTGTTGCCACAGATAGCCAAGCAGTCGCTCCAAATCCAAATAATGCTCTATGAGCCATTCAGGCATGTCGCTGTCATTGGTTTTATCATCAGACTTGTCATTATTGGCTGTATCGCCTGCTATATCATCACTGTCGTTGCTCGGTTGTATCACCCCAAAGGCTTTATCCAGTCGCTCTTTCTCGCTCATCATCTGCTTGACGGTATCGGTGAGCGACACGCCATTTGCCCAGTCATGAAGCCACTCGGGACGATGGGTCAAATACCGCACATACAGGCGTGATAACTCATCGCACGCCTGCCACAGCCGAGTCTCGGGCAGGCTATTCGTGTCGTCATCATACAAAGGTTTTATCAAAAAATAAAGCGGATGAGCCGTATCATCAAGCAGTTGGGCATTTTTTTCAAACTCACTCATCACAAAGCCAAAAATCCGCCAACGCATGATGGACGCGGACAAAACCGCCACTTCTGGCACGGACAGAGCGTCATGGGGATGTGCCTGTGCATCTAACTCCAACACCTTTTTCATCATGTCCCACTGGTATTTGCCCCAAAACTGGGCGGTAAACAGCGTGCTAATGCCCACACGGCTCGCCACAGTCTTGGTCAGCCAGTCGCCTAACACCATGGACGGCACGATGACGGTAAACGGGGTAAAAATCAGATGGGCAAGGTCATCTTCTGCGTTATTTTTTTGATAAAAATCAATCAAATGACCCACAAGACGGTCGGTGTTATTGGACTGGATGATGTGAAACATGGACAAATCAGCTCGGTATTGATGATAAGATGATGACTGGGATAACCCCGAAAAATTTCCTTAATTTTACCGTGATTTTGGCAAATTTTCCATGTTATAATAACCCCATTTAAGCAATTATTGACAATTTACACCCAACAAACCTGATATTTACCACGGGGATTGGCTCCACACATCCTTTAATGTTGTCATTTTTATAGGCGTGCTCAGCACGCCCCTACATCCAAACACCATTGCGTTTGTGGTAATTTTGAAGTTTTTGGGTGTATCAACACAAATCCCAATCCATTGATTCATATCATGAAAAAATCCGACATCAAACACGCCTGCTCCAAATGCTATCCTTATCTTAAAAAAGCCGTGTTGGGTGTCTTGGCGGTGTTTGTATTGCTGTTTGTGGTGTCGCTGGGCGTAGGCTTTTATCAAAACAGCCAAGAGATTAACCCCATACCTGTGGCGTTGTGATGGTGTATTAAACAAATTTTTCGGGGGAAAATGCAATTTGACCTACGATAATTTTTTAAAATCAATCAGTTATCTTTTTAAATATGTTTTTCCAACAAATTTACCAAAATACCATACATAAACACGACTTATTTTAAACATGAAATTTTAAAAGCCATACTTCAATCTCAACTTAAAGTTATAAATTATTGATTTTTCAATGATTATTTTTTGGGTTGTAGGGCGAATTGCAATTCGCCCTTGATAAATCAACCACTTACATAAAGTTGAGAATGGGGTAAACCATTTAACTTTTAAAAACCATTTAACAGCCAATAACCTTTTATTTTACCAATTATTTTCCCAAACCCATTTTAAAAATTAAAAACAGAGCGAATTTATGTCATTTGTGCATTTGGGTGTGCGTACCGAATACGCCATTGTTGATTCTATCGTTAAAATCAAAGAGCTGGTCAAACGTGCCGTGGATGACGGACAGACCGCCCTAGGCATTGCCGATTTTAAAAACACCTTTGCCCTAGTCAAGTTCTACAAAGCCTGCCTTGGTGCTAGTATCAAGCCCTTGCTTGGCACAGAGGTTATCACGGGTGATGATTTTAGTGCGACTGCCGAACATGAGAGTTTTAGCGTCATACTCTACGCCATGAACAACGACGGCTACCAAAACATCCTACGCCTAGTCTCGGACAGCTACACCAACCGACCCATGGGCGAGAACGGTAAAGTAACAGTCAGCACACCCATTGTGTTAAAGCGGGATTTGTTCGACCCTGCCAAGAACGCAGGGATTATCGCCATACTCACGCACCGCTCGGAGATAACGTCCGCCTTGCGTGGGGGGATGAATGCGATAGGCACATGGCAACAAGCCTTTGGCGACCGTCTGTATTTGGCGGTCAAACGCACCCACGTCCATGATGACGACCTAAACCGTGACATCATCATGGCAGGGGCGAGATTTGGCGTGCCTATCATCGCTCATAATGACGTGCGTTTTATGAACGCCAGTGTCCGCAGTCAAGGCAAAGAAGACACCGCCAGCACGGACTTTGACGCTCACGAAGCTCGTGTGTGTATCGCCAGTGGCTATGTGTTGGCGGACACCACACGCCCCCGCATTTATAGTGAGTTGCAGTATTTTAAAACCCAAAGCGAGATGAGTGCGTTGTTTGCTGACATCCCCCAAGTCATCGAAAACACCGCCCTGTTGGCGTCTCGCTGTAACGTCACGCTCACCCTTGGCAAAAACTTTTTGCCCGCCTTTCCCATACCCGAAGGCATGACCGAAGAAGAGTTTTTCCGCAAGACATCCGAAGATGGGCTAAACAGACGACTAGATAAACTCCATCCGCCCGAGAGCCGAGACGAGAGCTGGGCGGACGTGCGAGAACCTTATGATGAACGCCTTGAATTTGAAGTGGACATCATCTTAAAAATGGGCTTTCCCGGCTATTTTCTCATCGTGATGGACTTTATCCGCTGGGCAAAAGAAAATGGCGTGCCTGTCGGGCCGGGTCGTGGCTCGGGGGCAGGCTCGCTTGTGGCATATAGCCTAAACATCACTGACTTAGACCCTTTGCGGTATGATTTGCTTTTTGAGAGATTCTTAAACCCTGAGCGTGTCAGCATGCCTGACTTTGATGTGGACTTTTGTATCGAAGGGCGAGACCGTGTCATCGCTTATGTTGCCGATACTTATGGGCGAATGGCGGTCTCACAAATCATCACCTTCGGTACAATGGCGGCAAGGGCGGTGGTGCGAGACGTGGCACGGGTGCAGGGCAAATCATATGGTCTTGCCGATAAAATCTCCAAACTCATCCCCAAAACCCCCGGTATCTCGCTTGATGACGCGGTCAAAGAAGAGCCTTTGTTAAAAGATTTGCTCACCAATGCCGACACCCAAGACCACGAACAGGCGGTTGAGATTTGGGAGATGGCACAAAAACTTGAAGGCATGACCCGTAACGTCGGCAAGCACGCAGGGGGCGTACTCATCGCCCCGAATCGTATCAGTGATTTTAGTGCCATTTATGCCGATGATGAAGGGCATTTTGTCAGTCAGTATGATAAAGATGATGTCGAAGCGGTCGGACTGGTGAAGTTTGACTTTTTGGGGCTTAGAAACCTGACCGTCATCAAATCCGCCATTAACAACATCGATGAACGCCTTGCCAGAGAAGGGCTTGACCCCATTGACCTAGATGAATTGCCCCTAGATGACACGGCGGTGTATGAGCATGTCCTGCAAAATGGCAACACCACGGCAGTATTCCAGCTTGAAAGCTCGGGCATGAAAAAATACCTAAAACAGTTAAAACCGTCCAACATCGAAGACGTCATCGCCATGTGTGCCTTGTACCGCCCCGGCCCTTTGGAGACGGGGATGGTGTCGGATTTTATCGACCGCAAACACGGCATACAAGAAGTCGCCTACCCTGACCCCCAATATCAACACGACTGGCTAAAACCTGCCTTGGAGCCGACTTATGGGGTCATCGTCTATCAAGAACAAGTCATGCAAATCGCCCAGACCTTAGCAGGCTACACCCTAGGCGGAGCGGACATGCTAAGACGTGCCATGGGCAAGAAAAAGCCCGAAGAGATGGCAGCTCAGCGATCGGTGTTCGAAGAAGGGGCGATAGGACTTGGCGTGGATGGTGAGCTTGCCATTAAGATTTTTGAACTTGTGGAGAAATTTGCAGGCTATGGGTTTAACAAATCGCACTCGGCAGCCTATGGCGTGCTTGCCTACCAAACCGCTTATCTAAAACATTACTACCCTGCCGAGTTCATGGCGGCGGTACTGACATCGGAGATGGACGACACCGATACCGTGGTCTTTTTAATCAGCGACTGCAAGGATAACTTTGACTTAGAAGTGCTACCGCCATCGGTCAATCACAGCCAATTTCACTTCGTCGCTCGTGACCCCAAAACCATCATCTATGGACTAGGAGCAGTCAAAGGCGTGGGCGAAGACGCGGTCGCCAGTATCGTCAAGGCAAGAAGCGAAGGGGCTTTTAAGGATTTATACGATTTTTGTAACCGTGTGGACACCAAAAAAGTCGGCAAACGTGCCTTGGAAGCTCTCATCAATGCTGGCTGTTTTGATGACCTAGCAGGCGTGCTACGTCCCGAACTGCTTGACATTCATGGCAAAAACTTATCCTACCAAATCCGTGGCGGACTCTGGGAACAACTCCCCCAAGCCATGGAAGTGGCTCACCAAAACCGACTAAACAGCGAAGCAGGTACGTTTGACTTATTTGCCGAAGTAGATGAAGGGCTGTCCGTCGCTCCGCCCTTGCCTGACATCATCTGGGGCGACCAAACTCGCCTGCGTGGCGAGAAAGACACGTTAGGACTGTATCTGACAGGTCATCCCATGGATGCTTATCGTGATGAATTGCCTCGCTATACCAACGTCAAAAACCTAAGCGAAGTGTCCGAGACAGGCTATGGTAAATTTGCCTTAGTGGCAGGACTGGTGATAGACGTGGCAAACTTTGGCAACCGTGTCGCCATCACCTTAGATGACGGCAGTTGTCGCTTGGAGCTGAGCTGTTATATGGACAAATACCAACGTATCTCGCCCCTGCTTGAAAGCAACATCAGCCTAAATGCCGTCCTAAGCCAAAAATACGCCCATCTTGCCAAAGAAGACAAAAACTTCAACCCCAAACGCCTAAACATGCAAACATTGGCAAAGATTGACAAAAAAGACTGGGAACAGCTAAACAACCTAAACGGCGTGATTCTCATCGCTCGCATTAGCGTTAGCGAAAATGACGGACGGGTGTTCGCTCGCCTACAAGGGGGCAAGAACATCATCGAGTCTCGCCTAAAATCGTTGGACGGCTTGCACGTCAAACTGCACAGCCACGACACCGAGCGACTGTCGGTACTGACCAGCCTGCTAAAAGAGAACGTCCCGCCCAACCCTGATGAGATTGACAGATTCATCAAATCCGAAACAACGACCGAAGATGGGGGAGCCATCATTGACGCAAATGGCAACACCCCTGACGGCTGTCTGCCGGTGTCGCTGTATCTGTACGATGAATGCAGTATCTGTAAAGTGTTGACGAATGACCGTTTTCGCCTATATCCATCTGACAACAACCTAAACCGCCTAAGATACACCTTTGGGTCGGATTTGGTGGTGAAATAAGCCCTGATTTAGTTGAATTGACATGCCAAACACCCCCCTAAACCGCATTCACACCATCATGGTTAATACAACCCTGCCTGCCAATATCGGCTCGGCAGCTCGTGCCATGCACACCATGGGACTGTCCCACTTGACCGTGGTCGCCCCCCGCCTACCCATTGATGAGACCAGTCACGCCAATGCTGCTGGTGGCGCGTCCGTCCTAGATAATGCCATCATCGCCGACACCATCGAGACTGCATTATCGCCACACGCCTTGATTGTCATGGCATCGGCACGCACTCGCCATCTACCCAAGCCTGTCATCACACCAAATGAGTGTGCGGTGCTATGCCATGATTTTTTGGCTAAAAACCCCCATGCAACCGTCGCCTTGGTCTTTGGACGTGAAGACAGGGGGCTGACCAATGACGAGCTGGCACTGGCGGATTATCATGTACAAATCCCTGCCAACCCTGCCTATCCTGTGCTTAACGTGGCAAGTGCCGTGCAAGTCATTACAAGCACGCTCTATGCCTATTTTGATGAGCAAAACAGCGACAAAACCAAAGACGACACCCATTATAATCAGCACAATCTCAAATACCAGCTTGACATCCATCATCGCACCCTATGGGATGAACCTGCCATCACCCACGCCCAAAAAATGGGGCTTGATGACGCCATCACAAGCCTACTCATCAAGCTCAATCTCGCCCGAGATGATGAGCTAAAAGACCTACCCAAACGCTTATCCCGCCTATCTTCTCGCCTGCAACTTGACCAAAAAGAATACGCCCTACTGCGAGCGTTATTGGCAAAGATTGATAAGAAGATTGGCTAAATATTGGCGAACTTACCACTTTTGGGCAATGGGCTAGGACGTGATTTTGTTATACAATCATGCCATCTTGCTTTTTCTTAACTTATGTCAATTTTTTAATGGTTGTTTTGGTGTTCTTTATGAAATCTTTGACCCTACCCCTATTATCTACACTCATGCTAAACCTGCCCGTTGCTCATGCTGACGTGACCGTCTATGCAGCAGCCAGCTTGACCGATGTCATGGGCGAGCTTAATGCGATGTATGAGACAAAATACCGCACCAAAGTAAAGACTTCTTATGCATCATCAGGCACGCTCGCCAAGCAGATAGAACAAGGCGGTAAGGCAGATGTGTTTATCTCGGCGGACGTGGCATGGATGACTTATCTTAATAGAAAAAATCTCATTAGCTCTGCCAACACCACGCATTTGCTGGGCAATCGCTTGGTGATGATTAGCCCCACCAAAAAACCTGTCGCAGTCACGATGAGCCAAAATTTTAATATCGCTGGCAGTTTTACAGGCAAACTCTGCACAGGCAACACCGCCAGTGTCCCCGTCGGCAAATACGCCAAAGAAGCACTTACGCACATGACCTGGTGGCAGAGCATTAGATCAAGACTGGTTGAGACCGAAGACGTGCGAGTCGCCCTAAACTTCGTCGCCCGTGGCGAATGTCCACTTGGTATCGTCTATGCCACTGATGCCATCAGCACCCAATCGGTAAAGACCGTGGCAACTTTTCCCACCAACAGCCACACGCCCATCATTTATCCTGCGGGGCTTGTCCGTTCTAATAACAGCGACGCCAAGCGATTTTATCAATTTTTACAATCTGATGACGCCAAGGCGGTTTTTAAAAAACATGGATTTGCTCCGTTAAAATAAATCATACCTGCGAACACCGCTTACAAATGGGCGTTAAAGGACATTAGTGGTCAGATTGCCCATTTTGCTTTATAATACCGCCATCATTGCCATCATCATTTGCCATGCTATTGTCACTCAGCCCTGATGAGCTTGAAGTCATCAGCTTATCGGTTAAAATCGCCCTATCCTGCCTACTCATCAATCTCATCCCTGCCATCATGATGGGTTATTTTTTGGCACGCTCACAGTTTTGGGGCAAGTCGCTTGTGGAGACCTTGGTGTATCTTCCCCTTGTCCTACCACCTGTCGTCCCTGGTTATGTATTGCTTGTCCTATTTGGTAATCAAGGCGTGATTGGCAAGCATTTGAGTAGTTTGGGACTAGAATTTGCCTTTAACTGGAAAGGAGCGGTGCTTGCCAGTGCGGTAATGGGCTTTCCTTTGATGGTGCAGTCATCACGCCTTGCCTTTGAGATGGTTGATACACGCCTAGAATGGGTCGCCAAAAGTCTGGGGGCAAGTAGGATTGGTACGTTTTTTAAAGTGACCCTACCTTTGTCAGCCAGTGGTATCGTCGTTGGGGCGATTTTGGGCTTTTGTCGCAGTTTGGGCGAGTTTGGGGCGACCATCACGTTCGTGGGCAACGTCGCAGGCGAGACACGCACCCTACCCCTTGCCATGTATAGCTTACTGCAACAAGCTGACAGCGATGTTGCCATCATGCGACTGATGGCGTTCTCGGTCAGCGTGGCATTTGTGGCGTTGTTTTTCTCGCAGTGGTATCATCGTCAGCAAAAACAAAAGGTGTAGCAATGAATAGCCATGACAAACCCACCTTTGACTGTGATATCACCCTAAAACTGGGCAAAATCACCCTATCGCCAAAGTTTTGTTTTGATGACAACATCGTGGGACTGTTCGGAGCGAGTGGTACAGGCAAGACCAGTATTCTACATGCCTTTGCAGGGATTATCACACCCACATCAGGACACATCAGAGTCAATGGCACAACATGGTTTGATAAACAAGCCAATATTAACTTACCCATCAAAGACCGACTGGTCGGTTTTGTATTCCAAGATGGGCAACTATTCCCCCACAAAAGCGTGATGGACAACCTGCTGTTCGGCTATCGGCACCGTGATAAATCCGCTCGTCGCTTTCATCCCGATGACATCATCAGCCTATTAAAACTCGGACATCTAACCAAGCGTCTGCCCGCCAAACTCTCAGGCGGGGAAAAACAGCGAGTGGCACTCGGGCGAGCGTTGCTATACTCTCCCAATCTACTACTCATGGACGAGCCACTATCCGCCCTAGATAGCGAACACAAACAAGAGATTCTGCCGTTTTTCCAAGAAATCAAAGCGATGAGCATTCCCATGCTGTACGTCAGTCATGACATACAAGAGATTGAATTTTTGACATCGAGTGTGTATCGGGTGGTGAGATAGTGTATTACAAACTGCTTATTTAGGGTGGATTTTTGCCATCATGAAATATGTGTGCCATTTGTTGCTTGTGTATGGGTTTGGTGTAAGTGTAGACACTAACTAAAATTTACTGAAAATTAGTTTATATAGCATTTAAAAGAAATTTAAAAATTGCTTTTTTATAAAAAAGCAGTTAATATGTTGCTTTTAAAACACCAAAACACCCATGAACACACTTGATAATTTTAGAAAACAGATAAAATCTCGCCGTCTTGCGTTGGGGTTAAAGCAAAAAGACATGTTTGACAGAACAGGCTTATCAAGACAACAATATCAAAACATCGAAAAAAGTGGCAACCCCACTTTGGAGACCTTGCTACTGATTGCTGACGGGTTGAACTGCGAGCTAACACTCACCCCAAAAAACCCATCGCCAACTACATCAACTGCGTCAAACATACCACAAGATGACCCAACCCAAGACCCTTGGCAAGGAATACTTGACTCATGAATGCTTTGGATTTTTTAGAGATTAGACTGCATGAGCAGACAGTGGGCTATCTTGTGAGCCTATCGCAAGGGCAAAATCGCCTGTATTTTAGCCCTGATTATATTCATGACAAAAATAGAGCGACGTTTAGTCTGACCACACACAAAAACTTTGCAAATCATCAAAAACTACTTATACCAACCGAACTTAAAAACTACCACACAACCACATAAAATAAAAGAACAACT
>ERZ1023461.89-NODE-89-length-27400-cov-54.488974_pt1 | contig 27400 bp, 26 predicted proteins | sample MGYA00380528_ERZ1023461 | MGnify/ENA primary metagenome ERZ1023461 (study PRJEB33173, sample SAMEA4830392) | metagenome | study: EMG produced TPA metagenomics assembly of the PRJEB25223 data set... | reverse complement strand
TGTGCTAAGTTTTTGTATTGCACTTTGATGGGAGTGGAATACAGTTGCTACAAAGGCGACATCGCCACAAGTGCTGTTGCAACAAATGAATACCTACCCCCTGTTCAGACCGCCATGCTTGGCATTCAGCATGTCCTTGCCATGTTTGGGGCGACGGTGCTTGCCCCTATTTTAATGGGCTTTGATGCCAATCTTGCCATTATGATGAGCGGGATTTGTACCATTTTATTTTTTATCATGACAGGTGGGCGAGTGCCAAGCTATCTGGGCTCGTCCTTTGCTTTTATTGGGGTTGTGGCAGCAGCAACTGCCCACGTTACAGGCAGTGGAACAAACCCTAATTTGGGCGTGGCATTAGGTGGCATCATCGCTTGCGGTGTGGTTTATGCCTTGATTGGTTTTATCGTCATGGCAACAGGGACACGCTGGATTGAAAAACTCATGCCCCCTGTGGTTACAGGAGCGGTGGTTATGATTATTGGATTAAACCTTGCCCCTGTTACGGTGTCATCTGTGGCAGGCAAACCTTTTGAACTTGCCATGACGCTTATCACTGTGCTTTGTATGAGTGGCATTGCGGTCTTTGCTAGGGGGTTTGTCAAACGTTTATTGCTTCTTTTGGGGCTGGTGTTGGCTTATGTTATTTATGCCATTGTCGCTAATGTCATGGGATTTGGTAAGCCGATTGACTTTGGGGTGATTGGGCAGGCAAGTTGGTTTGGTGTGCCAAATTTTTATGCCCCCATCTTTGAGATGAATGCCATGCTCATCATCGCGCCTGTGGCGTTTATCCTTGTGGCAGAAAATTTGGGGCACATCAAGGCGGTGGGGGCGATGACAGGCGAGAATTTGACCCCCGAGCTTGGCAGGGCATTCGTCGCCGATGGCGTGGCAACAGCACTCTCGGCAGGAGTGGGCGGTACAGGCATGACCACTTATGGCGAAAACATTGGGGTTATGGCGATTACTCGGGTGTACTCTACGCTCGTGTTTGTGGTAGCAGGGGTATTTGCCATTTGTTTGGGGTTGTCACCAAAATTTGGAGCATTAATCCAGACCATTCCCACGCCTGTTTTGACAGGTGCGTCCATTGTTGTATTTGGTTTGATTACCATTGCAGGGGCAAAGATTTGGATTGATAATAAAGTGGATTTTAGCGATAACAAAAACCTGATGGTGGGTGCGGTCAGTGTGATTTTGGGAACGGGTAATTTTGGTTTGGTGATTGGCTCATTTGATTTGGGGGGTATCGGCACGGCAACCTTTATGGCAATGCTACTAAATTGGGTGCTTGGGGCAGGCAAGAACAAAGGCAACACCATGCAAAGTTAATCAATATGGATGGGGCGTAATGGCGAGTTTTTGGGATTTGCCATGAAAATGGCTAAATCCTCAATTTTTTATCAAGATTTATAAAATGCCATCAAAGCTAAGAAAGCCAAGTACACCTTATAATCCTGCCCACCACAGCCGCAATCTTAACAACCAAAGCGGTGCGATGCCTGTAAAGCTTTGGGCAACTTTACCATCATCTAGTATCACAAAAGATGGCGTTACTTGTCCGCCCCATTCATGAAATATCGCTCCTTGTTGGTCATTTAGGGTATAAAAATCATAGCCATGTTTGTTCATATACGCAAGCAGTTCATCATCATTACCTGATGATACCGCCACACTTAGCACGTCATGACCATTGGCGTGCAGGGTTTGGACGTTGGGGCCGGTTGTGCGACACACCCCACACCATGACCCCCAAAAGTAGATGAGTACAGGGGCATCATGGCTTTGTGCCACGACATCCACCACTTGTTTTGAGCTGTTTTGATAGATAAGTTTGGGGCCGTCTGGCATGACAGGCGACCGCCACAGATTGACCGCCGTGTAGATGATGATAAACATCACAAGGTAAGTCAAGGCGGATAATAAAGTTTTGCGAAGTTTTTTCATAATTTATAAATAAAACTTATCTTGATAATTCTAAAATAGGTTTTTAAATTTAAAAAGTTCTAAATATCAAACACCTTGCCACGGTTCATAATCCCATTGGGGTCAAATACCGCTTTTACCGCTTTCATGTATTCAATCTCAATGGGCGAGCGGGTGTAATCCAAATAGGGTTTTTTGGTCATGCCTACGCCATGTTCGGCAGATATTGAGCCTTTGTATTTTTTGACGGTTTCAAAGACGTATTTATTGACCGTTTGGCACTTGGCAAAAAACTCGTCTTTGGTGAGATTGTCAGGTTTTAGGATATTTAGGTGTAAATTACCATCGCCAATATGTCCAAACCAACAAATCTCAAAATCAGGGTAATTGTCCTTGACAATCTGTTCAATGTCATTGATAAAATCGCCCAAATACGTAATCAGCACCGATACGTCATTTTTGTAAGGCGTAAATACCGAAATCGTCTCGGAGATGCTCTCACGCAATTTCCAAAGCTCGTGCAGCTGCCCCACGCTTTGGCTCATCACGCCGTCTTCTATCAAGCCATCTTCGGCACAACTTTCAAACACACTCATGGCGGTGTCTAGCACGTCATCAGATACCGCTTCAAATTCCAGCAAAACATAAAAAGGCGTACGGCTTTCAAACGGTGCTTTGGCGTGTCCTGCGGTCAATACCTTATCGATTGCTACGCTGTCAAAAAATTCAAAAGCGGTCAAATTTAACGCCTTGCCAAATCTGTCAAGCAGCGTTACCACCGATTCAAAATTAGGCACACCAAGCACCATGGCGGTCAAGTTTACAGGCTGTTTTTCAAGTTTTATCAATGCACGAGTTACAAAGCCAAGCGTGCCCTCCGCTCCGATGAACAAATGACGAAAATCATAGCCTGTGGCATTTTTTAGCATACCGCCATTGAGCTCCAAAATGTCGCCCTTGCCCGTTACCACTGTCAAGCCTAGGATTTGGTTACGAGTCATGCCATAGCGGATTACCTTAATGCCACCTGCATTGGTGCTAATATTCCCACCGATTTGGCTTGACCCAGATGAGGCAAAGTCCACGGCATAGTATAGGTTTTTGGCGTTGGCAAATTCTTGTAAGGCTTTGGTAATAACACCAGCCTCCACCTCCACCATTTGGTCAGCTTCATAAAACGTGCCAATGGCATTCATTTTATCAAAACTTACCACCACCTCGCCCACGCTTGCCACCGCCCCTGCTGATAAACCTGTACGTCCACCACTAGGCACAAGGCAGATGCTATGGGTGTTGGCAAGGCGGACGATGTGGGCAACCTGTTCGGTCGTCTTGGGAAAAACAATGGCGTTTGGGGCAGGAGCAAAATGCTTTGTCCAGTCCTTGCCCCAGTTGTCTAGGCTATCGGGGTCGGTTTTGATTTGGCTGTCGTCAAAGTGTAAATCGGCTAAAAATTGCGAAAGGCTCATGGCATATCTCTTGTCAAAATTCATATCATATCAAAAACAACTGGTATTTACCAAACATTTATGCCACGAAAATTCACGCTTTGTATTTAAAAAACCCTTTATAAAACCCCATTCGCAACTTTGCACAAGTGATTGATTTATCAAAGGCGAATTGCAATTCGCCCTTACAATCTTAAAAAATAATTTACTAAAAATCAATAAGTTACAATTTTAAGTTGAGAGTGAAGTTTTATAAATATAAAGGGTTTTTGATATTTGGCAATCAATTCTTCTTTAACATGCCATAAGCACTATAAAGCAGGATAAATGCCACAAACCATTGTAGCAATGCCGTATTAAGACTTGTGATGACAAACACCGCACACAACACGCCAATCACGCCAAAGGTTGATGTAAATAGCGTGATTTTGCGACTGTATTCGCCTGATTTGACAAATTGAGCACTGCCAATCGGCACCGAAAAAGTCGCCGCCCCCATCATGATGGGAAAGGCAACCGCAGGATTTAGCCCAAGCAGATACACCGTAATCATGGTGAGTGCGTACGAGCCTTTAATGCCCCAAAAATAAACAACGTCACAGATGCAATGACAAGCTTGATGCCCGTCAGTTCGGTTGCTGTACCGCCACTTGGCAGAAGTCCAAATTTACCGCCTAGGATAATAAAGAACGCCACCAACATACCAATGCCAATAGACAGTCTTAGTTTCTCAGCAGGCAAGCCAATGGCAAACTTCGCCCCAAAATAAGAGCCAATCATCTGACTGACAATACAGACAACCAAGGTCATAACACCCACTTCAATGCTGGTAATGTACGCCAGTGCCATGACCGCCACAGGAATGGTGTATTGGGTGTTTAGCGTGCCAGGGAGCTTTTTGACGCTGACCCAGTTGAGCTTGGGATATAGGCTACTACTGATGGCAAAATCAGAGATGCCCATGGTGGATAAGAAAAAGATGATGGGGCTACTAAACGGCAAAGCCTTGGTACTGGCAGGCTCGGACATGACTTGGCTTTTGTGCTTCATTAAATCCTTGATGAGCAAAAAGGCAAAATACAAATTAACCGCCACCACCAAGATGAGCAAAATGGTCTTAACTGGCATAATACAACTCCATAAAATAAAGCTGTTACATTATAACCCCAAAACAAAAAAATCAAAATTATAAATTAACGAAACATTTATTAACTAAAATATAACAAATTAGTATAATTTTACAGTTAGTCTCCCACACGCCCAAAGAAAAAGCCTTGCTGATGCAAGGCTTAATTTCAATCCGCCACTTGGCAATACTGCGGTTGCACCGCTCATTAAGACGGGGATTAAGACAAGGTTTGGCGACCAATTTGTCGCCAATAGAATTGGGGTAAGCATACCCAAAACGCCAGTCTTAAATCATATCAATCACTTCAAAATCAACGACTTCAACTGACAATCAATTCAAACTGTCGTACGCCAAATTTGCCGCCGCCAAATCTTCAAGCCCTGTGCCAACCGATTTAAAGACGGTAATCTCGTCATCACAAGCCCGCCCTTGGTGCTTGCCTTGACATAGGTCGTACAAGGTTGCCAAGACTTTGTCTTTATCAAAACACCCTTCATCAATGGCAGACAGCATATCGCCTGCTTTCATGAGTGCTTCTTCGGTGTCCATAAAGACGCTGGTATCGCCAAAACACGCCCCGTCCGTTTCACGCATTTGTGGGGTAAAGCTACCAATCAAATCCAAGTGCTGACCTTGTTTTAGCCATTCACGCAAAATAAGTGGCTCAGTCGATAAAGTAGCACAGCTGATGATGTCCGCCTGCCCCACTGCACTTTTTAGGTCGGTTACGACTTTGGCATCAAAGCCATCTTGGGTAAGTTTATCCACCAATTTTTGGGCGTTGGCAGGACTTGGATTATAGACACTGACCGTCTCGATAGGTCTGACCGCCCGATACATCTCAGGCACCAGACTGCCCACTTGACCTGCCCCCACCACAAGCAAATGACGGCTATCGGCACGGCTAAGATACCGCCCTGCTAGGGCAGATGCCGCCGCCGTGCGTCTTGATGTGATGACATTGCCATCAAAAATTGCAATCGGCACACCTGTATTGGCATCATACAAGGTATAGACCGAATGCAGTCCTGCCAGACCTTGCTTGTTGTTATTTGGAAAAATAGAGACAGTTTTTAGCCCCAGTCGCTTGCCCGCTTGCCATGCTGGCATAATCAAAAACCGCCCAAGCTCATCGCCAGCGGTGTCCTGTATGGCGTGATTGTGGCGTAGTGGCACATCGCACCCTTCCACAAAAAATTCTTGAATGGTGTCAATAAGCTTGTCGGCTGGCAGAGCATCTATCGTCTCTTGGGTAGAATAATGTTTCATGGCTACTCCTACTAAAAAATCTAAGTTATATGCCAAAATCAAACAAAAGTCAAGCACACCCAAGGCAAGTCAGGCTTGGGTGTGCTTTTGTTTACTCCGTTCCTTACACTGATAAAAAGACAATGAAAATCCGCCCATTTGGACGGATTTTTTATAAATCAACAATTACAGATAACCATACGCCACAAGAGCATTGGCAACCTGCATGAATCCTGCTACATTTGCTCCTGTCATATAGTCAATAGCACCTTCGGTTGTGCCGTATTTTTCGCCAGCGGTTTTGGCATTTTCATGAATGTTTTTCATGATTTTTTGTAATTCTAAGTCCAAATCCTCAAAAGACTTGTATTTACGCACCGAGTTTTGACTCATCTCTAAGCCAGATACCGCAACCCCACCAGCATTGGCAGCTTTACCAGGGGCGTAGGCAATGCCATGTTCACGCACCACATCAATGGCTAGGGCGGTCAGTGGCATGTTCGCTCCTTCGGCAACATATTTTACACCATGTTCAACCAAAGCTTTTGCATCATCTTCGCTGACCTCGTTTTGAGTGGCACATGGTAGGGCAATGTCTGCATCAAACTGCCAAGGACGCTGTTCTGACAGCCATTGACCACCAAACTCATCAACATAGTCCTCTAACGCTTTGCCATCGGCTTTGTGTTTTTTGATCCAGTCAATTTTCTCTGCCGTGAAGCCGTCTTTGTCCACAAGCGTACCTTTTGAGTCAGACAAAGTGATGACCTTAGCACCCAAATGTAAGCACTTTTCAGCAGCGTGTTGTGCCACGTTACCTGCACCTGATATTAGTACAGTTTTGCCTTCTAGGCTGTCGTTATTGGCTTTTAGCATGTTATCAAGAAAATATACCAAACCGTAGCCTGTCGCCTCGGTGCGAATGAGTGAACCGCCATGTCCTACACCTTTGCCAGTTAGCACGCCCTCAAATTTGCGAGTTAAGTTTTTATACATGGCGAACATGTAATTCACCTCACGACCGCCCACGCCAATATCGCCTGCTGGTACATCCATGTCTTTACCGATATTTTTGTAAAGTTCACGCATAAAAGCATAGCAAAAACGGCGAATCTCAGCCTCGCTTTTACCCTTAGGGTCAAAATCTGAACCGCCCTTAGCACCGCCCATCGGCAGACCTGTTAAGGCATTTTTAAAAATCTGTTCAAATCCTAAAAATTTTAGCGTGCCCTCGGTAACGGTTGGGTGAAAGCGGATGCCACCTTTGTATGGACCAATGGCATTGCTAAACTGGACACGCCAGCCACGATTCACCTGAATCTCGCCCTTGTCATTTTCCCAGTTCACACGAAAGCTGATGATGCGGTCAGGCTCGCACAGACGTTCAAATACTTTGTATTCTTCAAATTTAGGATGGTCAGCATAGGCCTGTTCAATGGTCATGGCAACTTCTTTGACAGCTTGGATAAATTCTGGCTGATGGGCATAGTTTTGCTCAACTTTGGCAATGGCGGATTTGATGGTCATGGCATGCTCCTATGGTAAAACTGATGAAATGAAAGGGTTGGCACTTATCAGTTTTTATCAAAAAAAATAATTAACTCATAAGTGATAACAATAATAACAGATTTCATGAAAAATTCAAGGCATTTTATCCCTGCATTTATGGGTAATTATCATTTAAAGTTAATATTTTATCAATATTTTTAATAAATAAAAAAACCAATGATATCATTCGTGATTTTTAATATTTTTTATGAAAATAACAAATTTTTTTGGTAAGATATGGACATGTCTGCCGATTAATGATACCTTAAAATGCGACAATAAATGCGACAATGCCACCTACTCAATAATCCTTGTAATCCTTGATAACATGACCCAAAAATCTTTTAACCAACTAGCCGTGAAGTTCTGCGGATTTACTTGTGCAGATGATTTGCATACTGCCACCGCTCTTGGTGTGGATGCTGTGGGACTGGTATTTTATCCGCCAAGCCCAAGGTTTGTGGATGTTGACACCGCTAAGATGCTGAGCCTAACCGTGCCAGCCTTTACCACGATTGTAGCTTTGGTGGTAAATATGGAGCAAGATGAACTTACCAACCTAACAAAACAAGTTTCTTTGGACATCATTCAATTTCATGGCGACGAAACACCTGCCAGATGCCAAAAACTTGCCAGTGCGGTAAATAAACGTTGGATAAAAGCCATTCGGGTGAAACATAATGATACCGCTGCCAGCATCTTAAATCAAATCAATGAATTTAAATCATGGGGGGCAAGTGGGGTGATTTTGGATACTTTTTCTGATAGTACTTATGGCGGAACAGGGCATTTATTTGATTGGAATAAAATCCCCAATCATTCACCTTTGCCGATTTATTTGGCAGGGGGATTAACTCCTGATAATGTCGGAGATATTTTGAGCAATCAGTCGCTTATGGCAAAAATAAAAGGCGTTGATGTCAGTGGGGGGATTGAAAAAGAAAAGGGGGTGAAGTGTGGGCGAAGAATGTGGGCTTTTATGAATAATATTAATAACGTTCATAGATAATAAAAATATCATGCCATCCATCTTGACACAAAAATTTAAATCATGTAACATCCAAACCATCATTTTTAATAGGGAGTTTTAAAATGACAAACAATGAGATTGTTGCACGGTTCTATCATCGGTTCTATCATTATGATGATAAATAAAATGAAGAGTTTGAAAAAAATACATACTCTTCGAGATGTTGGCTATATCTTAGATGACCTAAAAATAGATAACGCCATTATTTGGATTTGATTATCATAATATCCATTCTAAAAACATCCATTCTAAAAGTCTAACACACCAATCTGAACCAGAAAAATTCAAACAAGCCAAATCTATTATTTGGAAAATTGTGCCCATAGGTATTATTTCTGCACTAATAGGTGCTTGTATCGGTGTAAAAGCCATATTATTGAATATATTATTTTTGCATTTTTACCTATTGGATTGTTGGCTACTTTATTTAAAAGGAGAATTGTAAAAAATAATCAAGGAGAAATTAAAAACTCCGTTTTGGCGGTTTTTATAAATTTATTTCTTAGGAGAACATCATGAACATTTTAATCACAGGTGTAACATCAGGTTTTGGCAGGCAAATTGCCATTGATTGTATCAAAAATGGCTTTACCGTCATTGGCACAGGTCGCCGTAAAAATAAACTTGATGACTTAAAAAACGAGCTTGGCAATAATTTTATGCCACTGTGCTTTGATATTGGTGATATGTCTGCCACAAAGACAGCACTACAAACACTGCCTAATGACATTTTGGCAGGCATTGACGTGCTTATCAATAATGCAGGATTGGCATTGGGTTTAGAATCTGCGGATAAAGCAAATATGAATGATTGGCAGGCGATGATAAATACCAACACGCTTGGGCTTGTCAATATCACACGTGAGATTTTACCTTTTATGGTTGCCAAAAATGACGGTTATGTCATCAATATTTCATCAACAGCAGGCAATTATCCGTATTTTGGGGCGAATGTCTATGGGGCGAGCAAGGCATTTGTTACGCAGTTTAGTCTCAATTTGCGAGCCGATTTGATTGGCAAAAAGGTGCGAGTTACCAACATAGAGCCGGGTCTGTGTGGGGGTACAGAGTTTAGTAATGTGCGTTTTTATGGTGATGATGAAAGGGCGGATAAGGTTTATGAAAATGTGGCATTTATTCATCCACAAGACATCAGTAATATGGTATTATGGCTCATCAACCAGCCCAAACACATCAATATCAACCGCTTGGAAGTCATGCCAACCGCCCAAACTTTTGCAGGATTGACGGTTGTTAAAGATTTATAGGAAAAATTATGCATTATACAATTAGTGGCACTTATCAAGGCGGTAAAATTTCATTAAACGAATTACCGCCATTTGACAAACCCAGTCAAGTCATGGTGGTATTTTTGGACGAAACAATTAACAATGAACCCACAGCAAAAATGAGCAAACGCCAACAACAATTAGGCAGATTATCTGGTTATAAAGCTGACCCTGCTTTTTATGAGCCTTTGGATAAGGACGAATTGGAAAAATGGTAAAGCGATATTTGTTAGATACCCATATTTTGCTGTGGTACTATACCGAACCTGAAAAATTATCCAAAACAGCCATTGATATTTTAACCAATGATGATAATCAAATTTATGTCAGCTCGGCAAGTGTTTGGGAAATGGCAACCAAACACCGAAAAGGCAAATTAGGCAAAGCTCAAAAAATATTAGAAAATTTTGAAACTTTAATGATTGACGCTGATTTTAAACCTTTATCGGTGAATTGGCGACACGCCAAATTATCAGGCGAATACGCATTAAATCACGCAGACCCATTTGATAGAATGTTGGTTGCCCAAACTCAAATTGAACAGTTGATTTTAATTAGCTGTGATGATGAAATAAACGCATTTCCCATTGATGTGATTTGGTAAAAAATTTAATTTAAAAGGCAAAAACTTATGACAGATTATACCCAATACCCCAACGCCACAGGTCATTTTGGCATTCATGGTGGACGCTTTGTGTCTGAAACGTTGATGGGTGCGTTAGAAGAGTTAGAACGCATTTATTTATCCGTCAAAAATAACCCTGAGTTTTGGGCCCAATTTCATGACGATTTGGTTAATTATGTTGGTCGCCCCACGCCTTTATATTTTGCCAAACGCTTGACGGATGAGACAGGTGGTGCCAAAATCTACCTAAAACGAGAAGACCTAAACCACACAGGAGCCCATAAGGTCAATAATACCATCGGTCAAGCTCTGCTTGCCAAAATGGTTGGTAAAAAACGTATCATCGCTGAGACGGGTGCAGGTCAGCACGGTGTGGCAACGGCAACCATCGCCGCACGTTTGGGATTGGAATGCGTGGTCTATATGGGGGCGGACGATGTGGAACGCCAAAAAATGAACGTGTATAGAATGCGACTTTTGGGGGCAAAAGTCGTGCCAGTAACATCAGGTTCACGTACCCTAAAAGATGCGATGAACGAGGCCATGCGAGACTGGGTAACGAACGTGGATGATACCTATTATGTCATCGGTACGGTGGCAGGCCCGCACCCTTATCCTGTGCTGGTGCGTGATTTTCAGGCAATTATTGGGCGTGAGGCCAAAATGCAACACCTTGAAAAAGAAGGCAAAAATCCTGATGCATTGGTCGCTTGCGTGGGAGGTGGCTCTAATGCCATGGGGCTGTTTTATGAGTTTTTAAATGATGATGACGTGGCGATTTATGGCGTAGAAGCAGGTGGACACGGCATAGACACAGGCGAGCATTCTGCCCCATTAAACGCAGGGCGTGTGGGCGTGTTACACGGCAATCGCACCTATCTTATGGCGGACGATGACGGTCAGATTTTGCACACGCACAGCATATCGGCAGGGCTTGACTACCCCGGTGTGGGGCCTGAGCATGGTTTTTTAAAGGATGCAGGACGTGTTAATTATCCTGTCATCAATGACGATGAAGCCTTAGAAGCTTTTCGTATTTTGACCAAAACCTGTGGCATCATCCCCGCCCTAGAAAGTTCACACGCTGTCGCCTATGGGCTAAAACTTGCCAAAACGCTTGATAAAGACAAATCCATCATCATCAATCTATCAGGGCGTGGTGATAAGGATTTGCATACGGTGATGAGCGTGGATGGGATTGAGATGGATTGATGTTGAGTTGGTAAAATTCAAATTGATTAAACTTTATACTCTTGATTGAGAGCGTTACGAATGAAGAAAAGAAAAATACCTTATGCCCTATTTTTGAAAGACTGGTCTTTCAAAAAAGGTGATAGACAAGTTTTAATTACACAGGGTCGCACAATAACTTCTGATGAATTTGATGTTAATGAGATGCAAAATTCAATATTTTGCCCTAAATGCTATACAAATCTTACCCGCAGTCCATTGGAGAGTAGTTTTACAAAAGATGGAACCTCTGCGTACTTTAAGCATATCCCCTCATACAATAATATAGATTGTGAGTATAGATCTAATCAAGGAGAATCTTTCAGTTATAACAATGAAACAGAAGCCAGACAAGCAATAGAAAATGAAAATCTAGTCATTGTACATGGTTTTAGAAATCAAGAACCAAATTTAAACGATGGTAATAATCTTGATGACTCTGAAGAAAATTATGAAGGTGAGGTTGATGTAATGTCAAATGTTACAATTGATAGGCATAGAAATCAATCGTATGAATTGCCATCAAAGATTACTACGGTAAGAGGCGGTATTTGTAGAAATTTTGATAGAAACTTAGTGAAAGGATATTATCTGCCGAACTCTAATCAGATTCTGCCTTTAAGCGAATTGTTAAATGATATTAAAAAAATTAATGAGTCAGATGACGAGAAAAAATTATACATAGGGAGGATAAAAAGCACTAAACATTTGGGAAAAAATCCTTCTGATGCAAATATTAGGATGACCTACCTTGAATTTGAAGAAGTAAGTTACAAGGATTTTTGCATAAAAACTCCAAATTGGCTTCAAAGGATGCACGGAATAAATGATGATTCTATTGGTAGATTTATTTTATTTTATGGGGCTATAACTGCAAATGGTATAGGACTATGTGTTGAAAATTTGGGATTTGGTGAATTAAGCCTACTTCCAGAAAAATATAGCAATATTGCAGAGACCTTATTTGATTAACTCCCAGTTTTGAGCTAAAAGAGAATTTAAAATGACCCGAATTTCCAAAACCTTTGCTACCCTAAAACAGCAAAACAAAAAAGCCCTAATCCCCTACATCATGGCAGGCGACCCAACCCCAAGCGTTACGGTGGACTTAATGCACCGCCTTGTCGCTCACGGAGCTGACATCATTGAGATTGGCTTACCATTTAGCGACCCAATGGCGGACGGAACGGTAATTAGTCTGGCTGGCGAGCGAGCCTTAAACGCTGGGACGAGTACCACCCAAGCCGTGCAAATGGTGGGCGAATTTAGAAAATCCAACAGTACCACGCCAGTTTTATTGATGGGTTATCTAAACCCTGTGGAGATTATCAGTTATGATAAGTTTCTAGCGTTGTGCGAGCAAAATGGCGTGGATGGCTTGCTACTTGTGGATTTACCGCCCAATGAAACTTCTGATGATTTGTCCGCCAAACTCGCTGATAAAGAGATTAACCAAATTTTCCTACTTGCCCCAACGACCGAACCGACACGCCGAAAAGCGGTGTTAGAACACGGCTCTGGCTTTATCTATTATGTATCGGTCAAGGGCGTAACAGGCTCAAACGCCCTAGATACGGACGATGTGGGCAAGCAAGTCGGAGCGATTAAGGCGGATACCGACTTGCCTATTTGTGTGGGTTTTGGTATCCGTGATGGCGAGAGTGCAAAGGCAGTGGCACAGTTTGCCGATGGGGTGATTGTGGGGAGTGAATTGGTGCGTCATTTTGCTGATGTGGGCGATGATAGGGATAAGCTAGAGCTTGCCATTGATAAGGTGCTGGCAAAAATGGACGAGTTACGCCAAGCCATTGATAGCCTTTAACAAAAACCATTTGCCAAATCATCAAAACAACTGTAAACTATGCCTATTTAAATATCAAATTAGGAATACCATGACTGACACCCAAGCCCAAACGCCAACCACATGGCTAAACCGCCCCGTACCGTCCATCAAGCAAGACCGTATCGTTCAGCCGTCTGCGGTGGAGACCGAGCCGTCCACCGAATGCCCAAATTGCCATACGCTGACGACCAACACCAGTTTGATTTTTAATCAATACGTCTGCCCTGATTGCGACCACCATTTGACGATGTCGGCTCGCAAGCGGTTGGAGTGGTTTTTTGACAGCATCACAGGTGAGCTTGGGCAAAACTACCAAGCAGGCGACCCTTTGCATTTTACCGATTCCAAGCCCTATCCTTTGCGTATGAGCGAAGCCCAAAAAACCACAGGCGAGAGCGAGGCCTTGATTGTCATGAATGGCAAAATCAAGAACTTGGAGCTGATTGCTTGTGCGTTTGATTTTAAATTCATGGGCGGTTCTATGGGTTCGGTGGTGGGCGATAGGTTTGTCATGGCGGGCGAAAAAGCCCTTGCCGAGCGTAAACCCTTGGTCTGTTTTGCGTCTAGCGGTGGGGCAAGAATGCAAGAAGGCTTGTTATCACTCATGCAAATGGCTCGCACGTCTGCGGTCATCGAACGTTTGCGTTTGGCGGGTGTGCCGTATATCGTGGTGCTAACCAATCCTGTCTATGGTGGGGTAACCGCAAGCCTTGCCATGCTGGGCGATGTGCATATCAGTGAGCCAAAGGCAATGATTGGCTTTGCAGGTAAGCGTGTGATTGAACAGACGGTGCGTGAGGTTTTGGATGAGCCGTTCCAACGTGCCGAATTTTTGCTAGACAAAGGTGCAGTGGATATGGTGGTACACCGCCATGAGCTTGTGGATACGGTGTATCGACTGCTTACCAAGATGATGAAATTGCCGAATGTGGGTTGATTTTATAAACCGTCCTTTGGGGCGGTTTTTTGTCGCCAAAATTTATGCTAAAATGCGAATTGGTAAAGGTTTATGCCCTTTATTTTTTGATTATTTAAAAACTTAATAAAAATCAACCATTTATAAAAAGGCGAAAAACCATTGGGTAAATGCCTAAAAATTGGTTCTACGCCTTGATATAAATGGGTTTTATGTTGTATAATTCTAGTTCCTTATCGCATAGATAACTTAGAAAAATACCCATACTACCTTAAAACAAAAATGGTTGTTCCTTATCGCATAGATAACTTAGAAATTAGCCATAAGCAAGCAGGACGCAACATCGATGTTCCTTATCGCATAGATAACTTAGAAAGAGCCAATGCTTCAAGTCCGTGCAGTTGTTGAGTTCCTTATCGCATAGATAACTTAGAAATTTAGCCCACGGGCAAAACGCCCCGCTAGGGTGTTCCTTATCGCATAGATAACTTAGAAATGCTAGGGCAATGGCATCATCGCCTGTTAATGGTTCCTTATCGCATAGATAACTTAGAAACTTAACTCACGCCTTTATCGGAGCGAATTACCGTTCCTTATCGCATAGATAACTTAGAAAAAATCAAAAATTTTGAAAAAAGGTATTGGCAAGTTCCTTATCGTATAGATAACTTAGAAAACTCTCGGCATTGGCGACCCACTTGGTATTTTGCTCCTTATCACACAGATAATTTAAAACCACAAAACCACCCCAAAATTCCATTTGAAAAAATCCCCAAAATCATGCACAATACCTCAAATTTTTAACACCAAAAACACCCATGAACACCCCCCAAACCATCTCCGAATGGCTCAATTATATGGGCAATATTCACGTCTCCGCCATTGATATGGGCCTTGACCGTGTGCTACCTGTCGCCCAAGCGTTGGGCGTATTAAAAGACGACTTGCCACACCGCCCTTATGTGTTCACAGTCGCAGGCACCAATGGCAAAGGGTCGACTACCGCTCTCATCAGCGAGATTTGCACCCAAGCTGGCTACAAAACCGCCCTGTATCAATCGCCCCATTTAGTTAGTTTTAACGAACGCATTAAAATCAATGGGACAGATATTAATGATGAATTATTGATAAAAGCCTTTAACGCCTGTGAAAAAGCACGCACGGACTGCCATGTTTCTTTATCATTTTTTGAAATGACGACATTATCGGCATTTTGGATTTTTAAAGAATTAAAGTGCGATGTTTGGGTATTGGAGATTGGCTTGGGTGGACGACTTGATGTGGTTAATATCATTAACCCTGATATTGGCGTGATTACTAATATCGGCATTGACCATATTGAGTGGCTGGGCGATGATAGAGAAAAAATCGGTTTTGAAAAAGCAGGGATTATCCGTGATGATATGCCCGTCATCTATGGCGAGCATGATATGCCAAATAGTGTATCTCAAATTATCCATGACAAAAACGCCAAATGCTACCATTATGGCAGGGACTTTATTTATCAAGCACATGATAAATATTGGATATATGCCAATGGGGCGATGACATTAGATTTGCCAAAGCCAAGTATCGCTCTGATAAATGCCAGTAATGCCATCAGTGCGATATTGGCAAGCAAATTAACTATTGGGATAAATGATATTGAAAACGGCTTAAAAAATGTCAAATTATCAGGGCGATTTGACAAAAGAATGATAAATAACAAACAATGGATTTTTGATGTTGGGCATAATACGCATGGCATACAGTTTTTAATGGATTTATTTATCCCATTTTGGCAAACTGTTAAAGATAATCGCCCTACTGCCAAATTGCATTTTGTCTTTTCTATGCTTGCCGATAAAGACATTGATGACGTGTTAGCATTTATTGGTGCGTTTGATTTGCCGATTTGTGCATGGCACATTGGCAAGATTGATAATGTGCGAGCCGTGACAGTGAACGAACTGCACACCAAAATCGCCACGCATTTACCAAACAGCACCGTTTATGCCCATGACAGCATTGCCCAAGCGGTGGCAAGTGTAGAGACACAGGCAGGTCATGATGATGTGATTTTGTGCTTTGGCTCGTTTCACACGATAGGCGAGAGCCTCATTGCACTAGGGCTGGCGAACGACCCACGCACTTTATAAGAAAATTGTAAAATCAGGATAAATCCGATTGGCTTTATTGTCTTTTATGGTAAAATAAAAACATTGCTAACAGACGTGATAAGACGATGATTTCAAAACAGTTATTATTAGGATTAAGTTTGGTTTTGGGCGGTGGTGTGATTTTATATGCCGTCAATCAAGGGCAAAGCGACACCGCCCAAAACGTACAAACTGCCGAGACCACCCCCCAAACAGACAACGTGGCGACCATTGCCGATGACGGCGTAGCTCGTCCGACCGTTGAGCCTTTGACCGTGGACATGGCGACCGAGGATAAGCTTTTGAGTGCCAAGCAACAAGCCCGTGAAGCTCGCACGCTTGCCCAAGAAAAAGAAGCTATGGCACTCATCGAAGCCCAAGAAAAGGCCCAGCAACTGGCTCTTGACAAAGCGACCGCTGAACAAAAAGCCTTAGCCACAGCCACGCCTGCCGATACTTTGACGGTGGAGACACGCCCCGAAGCCATTGCCGCTGCCAAGGCACAGGCGGAGCGTGAACGTTTGGAAAAACTTGCCAAAGAAAAAGAGCTAAAAGCCAAAAAAGAGCAAGAACAGCGTGAAAAAAACGACAAAGAAAAAGTCAAGGCTGATAAGCTAAAAGCCCAAAAAGAACAAGCTGAGAAAGATAAAGCCGAAACAGAGAAAAAAGAACAAGCCAAAAAAGCCCGTGATGAAGCCCCACAAAATGCCAATAATGGTCAGCACAAAGTGGTGCGTGGCGATGGTTTAATTAAGCTGTCTCGTCAGTATGGCGTGCCTGTCTCTGCCCTTGCCGAAGCCAACAACATGGGGCGACACGACCCCTTACCGCTTGGCAAAACCATCAAAATCCCATCAAAAGCACAAGTGGCACGCTTAGAGCGAGAAGCCAAGGAGCGAGAAGCCAAAGAGCGGGCTGCCGCCAGTGCCGATAAACGCCTAAAAGAAGCCCGCCAAAGAGGCAGTGATGGCGACAGCAATGCCCGTTACGGCGTGCAAGTGTCGCTTGCCAATAACCAAACCAAAGCCGATGAGCTTGCCAAAAAATACCGAGATGCTGGCTATACGGTCAGTACCAGTCAGACCAGTCGTGGCGTGCGAGTGTTGGTTGGATCAGAAAAAAATCAAGATGCCGCCGCCGCCTTGCGTAATAAAATCAAAAATGACAGTCGTGTGGATGGCAGTGGTGCATGGGTGAAGCGTGTTCAGTGATGTTTGTGTACCTTACAAAGTAATTGTTGGCAAATTTGCTAAGCTTAATTGATATTCTTGATGATAATTTTATGCAAACTAACGATTTTTTGATGATAATTGTGTTATAATGTTGGATATTATTCCAAATTTTGTAGTAAATACGTAACACTTGTAACCAATCATCATGGCTAATGGGGGTCATTCGGCGGTGAATGAGATGGTTTTTGTGTGATGATGAAACTTGGGCAAACTTTATAGATGCTTTTATGTTTTGGTGTTTTATCTCATACTAAAAATATCCAAAATACAGTTAGAATTGTAATAAAAGTGTCAGTCACTTCTAGTTGGGAGTATTCATGTCTCAAAATACCACGCCAGCCACAGGGCGTTATCGGGGTCTGATCATCTCGATGTCGCTTTTTATGGCATTGATTTTTATTCTGCTTGCGTTTACATTTTATGCCTCAAACGTACTAGAACGTAACGCTACCTTGGCGGATGCCACACACTGGGTTGCCAACGACACCCAGTCGCTCATTAAAGATATTTTTGACATGCAGTTAAGCTATGGTGAGGACATCACATCTCCTCACATGAAAACGGTATTGTCTCGTCTGGATGAAACGTCAAAATCCATTGAATCAACCCTAAGTGCCATTGAGCATGCTGGCATCTATCATGACTCTCATGGTGAAACTCACCAATTGCCAAAGCTAACGGATTCAGAGGCCGTCGCTCATTTGGAGATAGCACGTGAACAGTGGAACGCTCTAAAACCTAGGGTAGAGGCATATTTGGCGGTGGCAGGCGACATCACCGCAGATTCTAGTACGCCATTGCGTTTGGCAGGTGAGCAAGCCAAAATCTCATCTTTGGCGATGAATGATGCTTTGCATGAATTAACTTTTAGTGTAACACGTGCTGCTGAGACCCAAGCTGGTAATATTCGTATCATTCAGATCATTGGGGTGGGTGCGATTTTGGTGTATTTTGCTGTGTTTATTCTGATTGTATTAAGACGTCTGCGTCAATCGGATGCCGAAACCGAAGCAGCACGTCAAGAGACCACAGAGATTATGCAGACGGTAAACACAGGTCTGTTCCTGCTTGACAGAGACCTAAACATCGGTCAGCAGCACTCAAAAGCTCTGACCGACATTATTGGTACTAAACGCTTAGGCGGTGAGAACTTAACCACCGTTCTTCGCAATCGCATCTCTGATAAAGACCTTGATACCACACAAAAATTCATTGACCAGCTATATAACCCACGTGTTAAAGAGAAACTTGTGGACAGCTTGAACCCTTTGAATAAGGTCATGATTCAGCGCGAGGGTGGAAATGGCACGAGTGAGAACCGCTATCTTGATTTTAAATTCTCTCGGGTGTATGAAGGCAAAGACATTGCCCGTATTTTGGTGAACGTCAATGACATCTCTGATGCGGTGCGTCTGGAACAACGTCTAGAACAAGAACGTGCCCAAAATGACATGCAGATTGAGATGCTGACCACCATTTTGAACGTAAATCCTACGGTTATTGGCGAATTCATTGACAATACGCACAAGCATATTGAAAAGATGAATAACACGCTAAAAAACCCAGGCAGCTCGCAATTTGAACTACAAAATAAAACCAAATCGCTATATCGTGAAATGCACAGCTTAAAAGGTGAGGCGTCAGCATTAAAGTTGCACAGTTTTACTAAGATTGCATCAGAGGCAGAAAATAAACTGCACGCATTGCAAAACCAAGCAACACTCTCAGGTAATGACTTCTTGCCATTGACCGTACATTTGGATGAGTTGCTGAGCTTATCTAATACCATTACTGGTCTAGGTGAGCGTATTAACACAGCAGCACGTAATATGATGAATCACGGACATCAAGAGGTTGGTGCTAAGACCCAAGAGGATTATCTAAGAAGTGAGACAACTCAGACAACAGAGCAGCAAGAAACTGTGAATGCCAAAGAAGAGTTGGGTGCGTATTTAGAGCAGTTTGCCCAAGACATCGCTGAGCGTCAGGGTAAACTTGTACAGCTAGATACCCAAGGACTGGAAGGTCAAAATATTCCTGCACGCCTAAAAACCGTAACCAAAGAATTGTCTGTTCAACTACTTCGTAACGCCATCGTGCATGGTATTGACTCGCCCGCTGCTCGTGTTCAAAATGGAAAAGATGAGATGGGCACTGTCAAAGTGATGATAAAAACTCATGCAGGTGATGACAATAGCGACTTTATTTTTAGCATAGAGGATGATGGCAAAGGCATTGATTATGAGGCCATTCGTCAGCGTATCATAGCCAAAGGTACTTATACCGAAGATGAAGTGCACGCCTTTGAGAAGAGTCGCTTATTAAACGTACTGTTTTCCTCAGGGTTTAGCACCAAAGACCAAGCTGATGAAGATGCAGGGCGAGGTGTGGGGTTAGACATTGTCAAAGACCGTGTCAAAGAGTTTGGTGGTAAGATTAATGTTCAAAGTGAAGAAGGTCAATTCTGTCGCTTTGTGATTAAACTGCCCATGTAATTAATTTTAGTAGTCGAAAACCCATAAGTGCTGTATCATGAGCAGGCTTATGGGCATTCTAATGGAGTTTATATGTATAAATTAATGGTTGTTGATGATTCAAATATTATCAGAAATCGTATTCAGCGTGCTTACAATAACGAAACATTCATGTTGGTTGCCACAGCATCTAATGGTGCAGATGCCGTTGAAAAATTTCAACTACATAAACCCGATGTTGTAACCATGGACTTGACCATGCCACAAATGGACGGTTTGGAATGTATTGAGAAGTTGGTTGCTTTGGATGATGGGGTGCGTATTTTGGTGGTTTCAGCACTCTCTGATAAAGCCACAGGCATTCAAGCATTATCACTGGGTGCCAGCGGCTTTTTGTGTAAGCCATTTTCTGATGAAGAACTGGTTGCAGCACTTGATGAACTCATGCACGATTGATTGGTATTCGGCGGATAATATCCGTCGGTGATTTATAATTTTAAAAAGTTGATAAGACTTTTTGTTTGCTTTACTTGAATGTTTAAGCGTTTTTCTATTGCTTTGATATAAATAAAATATTTTATTTGTATTAGTGCCATTAAAATCAAACAGATTTTAAGCATCATTTCATTGATGAGTTGATAGATATAACCTTAAACAAGGTATGGCATGACACTTTGAGAAGTATTTATGAAAGCAGAAAAATTAAATATTTTTATCAGCTCGGTTATGGCATTTTTTGACCAAGTTGGTGAAAAACTAACCGATGTAGACACTCCATATCTAAACAGCAACGCCACACCGCTTGCCTATGATTACAGTGGTATTATCACCATCACAGGTCCTTTAACTGGCTGTGTGTACGTGAGTGCAGAGACGCCATTGCTTCGTGATTTGCTTATCACGTTGGGTGAACCTGAGAACTCATTGGCACTATTAAAAGACCTTATCGGTGAGGTGGCAAATACCGTATCAGGTAATGCACGTACAGAATTTGGCTCTGATTTTATCATCTCGCCACCTAAGATTGTTGATGGGGCGCCAAGTGCAAACTTTTTGCCCAAAGATAAGCGTACTTATGTCATTCCTTTTCATTGGCACGAGCATGATGGCGTGATTGGCATCTGTGTTGGTTATAGCAACTAATTCATTGTCTTTATCATGAATCCGCCCATCAAGCAAATAACTTTTTAAAAAGTGTGTTGCAGGTGGGCGGATTTTATTGTCAGGGATACCAATCTATGCTATAATGAGTGGCTTTTTTAAGCATTTTACTTTAACTTTAATGACACACACGAATTAAAGTCCTAAATATACTTTTTGCAGGACTTGCTTTTGGCTTGTCGGGGTGTTTGTTTTATTCAAAATCTTTATAGGCTTTATAAGACAAATTCGGCAAGGCTCATTCGTGGAGGCATAACCCAAACTTTAAGGACACATCATGTCAAATCCTACTCAAATCGCCATGCGTGACTTGTTAGAAGCTGGTGCTCACTTCGGTCACCAAACCCGCTACTGGAACCCTAAGATGAACCAATACATCTTTGGTGCACGTAACGGCATTCATATCATCAATCTTGAACACACTGTTAAGCAATTCAACGAAGCCCTAACTTTTGCTAACCAACAAGCTGCTAACCGTAACAAAATTCTATTTGTTGGCACCAAGCGTGCCGCAGGTCAAGCCATCCGTGAGCAAGCACAACGTGCGGGCATGCCATATATCGACCATCGCTGGTTGGGTGGTACATTGACCAACTGGAAAACCATTCGCCAATCCATCACTCGTCTAAAAGAGTTAGAAAAGCAAGCCGAAGATGGCACCTTTGCCAAGCTAACCAAGCGTGAAGCCCTAGAGCGTACTCGTGACATGGAAAAATTAGAGCGTGCTTTGGGTGGTATCAAAGACATGAATGGTCTGCCTGATGCGATTTTTGTGATTGACGTTGATCATGAAGCCATTGCCATCAAAGAAGCCAAAAACCTAGGCATTCCTGTGATTGGCGTGGTTGATACCAACTCAAACCCTGATAACGTAGATTATGTCATCGCAGCCAATGACGATGCCATTCGTGCCGTTACTCTATATGCCACTGCCATGGCTGATGCCATCATCGCTGGTAAAGAATATGCCAAAACCCAAGGTAAGGGCGATGAGTTAGATCCTGAAAAACAAGCCAGTCGCAATAACGCTACTGCCGATGTTGAAGATAAAATCGACCAAGCAGGTCAAGTGGTAAATAACTACTGATTTGACATTGGGGCGTGTTGTGTTATTTGCACATGTCAATAATAAAGCGACATGGGTCATCAAATTCGATACGCTCCAATTAATGACTTATTGTATGTATGAGTCATTGCATTTTAAATTCAATCATCAGCAAATAAAAGGTAAAAACCATGTCTCAAGTATCTGCAAAAACCGTAAAAGAACTCCGTGACCGTACTGGTCTTGGCATGATGGAATGTAAAAAAGCCCTAGAAGAAGCAAATGGCGACATTGAGCTTGCCATTGATAACCTACGTAAGTCAGGTCAAGCCAAAGCCGCTAAAAAAGCAGGTAACATCGCCGCTGATGGTGCCATCATCATAGCTCAAACTGCTGGTAAGGCACTACTACTAGAAGTAAACTGCCAAACCGACTTCGTTGCCAAAGATGAAAATTTCACCGCATTTGCCAACAAAGTCGCTGAGCTTGCCCTAGCAAACAACACCACGGATGTAGCAACCATCTCTGCACTGCCGTATGAAGACGGTGTGAGTGTAGAAGAAGCTCGTGTTGCCTTAGTACAAAAAATCGGTGAGAACGTACAAGTTCGCCGTGCCGAAGTCATCGAAGGTGCCAACCTAGCCGCTTACCGTCATGGTCTGCGTATCGGTGTGGTTGTGTCTATGGATGGTGGTTCGTCAGAACTTGGTAAGTCTGTTGCCATGCAAGTGGCTGCCTTTAATCCATTGGCGGTCAATGAAGAAAATGTACCTGCCGATATCCTAGCTCGTGAAAAGGACATTATTGAAGCCAAGGCCAAAGAATCTGGTAAGCCTGAGACGGTCATTGAGAAGATGATCACTGGCGGTATCCAAAAGTACCTAAACGAAGTTACTTTGGTCAACCAGCCTTATGTCATTGACAACGATAAAAAAGTTGGCGATGTGTTAAAAGCTGAAAATGCCACTGTCATCAGCTTTAAACGCCTAGAAGTTGGCGAAGGCATTGAGAAAAAGCAAGAAGACTTTGCCGCTGAGGTTGCTGCCGCCCAAGCTGCCGCTCAAGGTTAATATATCACTACCTAAAAACCCAATCTGATGATTGGGTTTTTTATTGTCTGTACTAACGGGTTGATATGTTGTGATGTAAGATTGGGATTTGGACTGTTGTTTAGAATTCATGCAAAGATATTTGTTGTTTTTATGTAATTGTTATGTAATAATATATCTTTTTTTGAGGTAATTATGCATTTACGTACATTAAATTTGATGATGTTGGCGGCATTGGCTCAGACGGCAATGGCAGAAGAGTTGCCCAATGTTCAATTGCCTGCAATGACCATCTATCTTGATGATAAAGCACCGAATACCACTTATGTTTATAACAAATCATCAGACAATAAAACGCTTGGTGATGCGGTTAAGGGCATCTCAGGCGTGCAGAGTAGTAGTTTTGGTCCGCATGCAGGCTCGCCCGTTGTACGTAGCTTATCTGGCAATCGAGTTAATATTACAGAAAACGGTATGGCGGTCAATGGGCTAAATGCCATGAGTGCAGGGACAAATGTCGCTTTTGACCCAGTATTTCATCGCTTGGTCGGTGTGCAAAAGTTTAATAATGTCGTAAAAGAAGGTGGTCATGCCATCGGTGGTAGCGTAGAGATTGATGGTGGTCTTGTACCAAAGCATCTTGATGATGAGCCTGTGGGGCTTGAAGTGCATTTGCAAAAAGGTTTTAATGACATTGATTCGCATGGCATTAAGGCGAATTTTAACAACCAAAAAAACATCAGTGTCAATGTCTTGTATTCCACTCAGCAGTTAGATGGCTATGACATTGTGGGGGCGAGCAAGGCGGGGGTGTGTGACAGTCAATTAATTTCACGCAACCAATACGGGCTTGGTTATAACATGAATTTGGTTAATTCATGCCAACGCCAGCCTGTCATCAAAAGCGAATTTAACATCGCGTCCAAAAAATACTATATGCCTGATTATTATGACATAGCAACAGGCAAGATTCGTGATAGATACAGTGATTGGGGACTTGGATTGGCAGATGTGTTTACCAATACGCCAAACCCCAGATATAAAGACAATCCCCACTATGTTGCAGGCACCCCTGACAAGATAGAGAAAGTGGACAAAATTTTGGACATTACTGAAAATTATCATAAAAAACTAGGCAATAGCGACCTTGAAAATCATCGTTTGGGCGTGGCAGGCAGTTATTTTTGGCAAGGGCATGGCAAAAGCAATTATGTCGCTTTATCTGCCGATACAAAGCACAGCCGTTATGGACTGCCTGGTTTTTCTATGTCCAATTTAGGGGCAGGGCTTGATTATAAAAGCGGTCAGCCCGTGCGTATTGATGGTACGCAAAATAAACTGGCCGTTGAAGCACAGACGCACCACGCCTTACCTTGGCTAAATCGCATGACACTTCACGCAGGCTGGGTTCATGAACAAAGCAAAGAGAGTGTGGGAGAGCAGTTGGCTAATGACTACCGTTTTCGTACCAGTCAATTTGCCACATCGGCTTATCATCAGCCTGGGCCATTCATGTCGGGTGTGATAGGGGTAAATGGCTCTAAAAGACAGGTTCAAGGAGCAGGTGAATCGGTGTATCTGCCTAATGTAGATACAACAACTTATGGGGTGTTTTTACAAGAAACGCTATCATTGAAGCCTGTGGATTTAACATTGGGCTACCGTCATGAACGTGTTGAACACGATATTGTGGGCGACTTTACCACGCATCGTAATGCAAGAATGCAGAGCTAGAAGGTAGAAAATATGGGCTAGACAGCTATGATATCCAAACATCTTTTCGCCCATTTGACCGAGTGGGCATTAAGGCTCGCTATGCCGATAGTCAAAGAGCACCCGATATTAATGAGCTGTACGCATCCAATTTGCATTATAGCATCATGGCACACGAAGAAGGTAATCAGAATCTAAAACCAGAGCGGGTAAAAAGCAAAGAGTTATCTGTGTCATTTGATGGTTCGGATTTTGATGTAAATGCATCGGTGTATGAAAACAAGTTCACCGATTACATTCATATGGCATCAAGCGGGGCGATTACAGGTGGGGCGAGAATGCCATTAAAATACTGGCAACAAAATGACGTTCAGGTAACGGGTTTTGAGATAGATGTGAGTCGGGATTTTGATTTGGGTTGTTATGGCAGTATGACGATATCGTCGTTTGCTGATTTGGTCAAAAACAAACATCTAAATGCCAGCGAAGTGGCTTTACATAATGACGGTATCTATATGCCAAATATGCCAACCAATCGCTACGGACTTGGGATTAAGTGGGAGTATCAGGATTGGCAAGTGGGTATTGATGGCGTGCATTATGATGAGCCACGTTATCAAAATGCCAAGAGTGAGACAGCATTGCCTGCCTACACACTTGTCAGTGCAGATGTGAAAAAGGACGTGTATTGGTTGGGCAGTCCGATGACGTTGCGTTTTGGCGGTACGAATCTGCTTAATGAAGACGCCCGCCCACATAACTCACCCTTGCGTTATATCGCTCCGTTGCCCGCCAGAGCTTTTACTGTTGGTGTTACAGCACGATTTTAATGAAAAAACGCACTATTTCAGTGCGTTTTTTATTGTAAAAAATTTGGGAAATTTGTCAAAAACAGAGTACAATAGCATTTATTTCATCGGAGATTTTTATGTTTAACAAAAACGAATTTATTGAGCTGCTGCTTGATTATGGCGTTTTAAAATTTGGCGAATTTACCCTAAAATCAGGGCGTGTCAGTCCCTATTTTTTTAATGCAGGGCTTTTGTCTAGCGGTAAGGCGTTGGATATGCTCTCAAACGGCTATGCTGATATTTTGGCAAATGAGTTAGGCGATAATCCCACGATTTTTGGGGCGGCATATAAGGGCATTCCGTTTGTGGCGACTACCGCCCAGACGTTGTGGCGTTCGCACGGCATTGATACTGCTTGGGGCTACAACCGTAAAGAAGCCAAAACGCATGGCGAAGGGGGTAACCTTGTCGGAGCGGACTTGTCGGGCAAATCGGTGTGGGTGATTGACGATGTCATGACCGCAGGGACGGCTGTGCGTGAAGTGGTTGAGATTTTAAAGGGTGCAGGGGCGAGCCTTGCTGGGATTGTCATCGCCCTTGATCGCAAAGAGCGTGGGCAGGACGAGCGTTCGGCAGTTCAGCAAATCAAAGATGATTTTGGCGTGCCTGTGTTTGCCTTGGTGGATATTGATGATATTATTGGCTTTTTGCAAGCCAAAGGCGAGACCGAGTATTTGGCAAAAATGCAAGCCTACCGCGAGCAGTATGGCGTATAGGGGGTGTTATGGCAGTGGTTGAAAGAACGTTTGTAATTGATGAAAGCATTGCCAAGCAGTTGGACGAACTTGTGCTTTTTGATGAGCAATCAGAGTTTGTCAGCGAAGTGCTTGCCAAGCAAATTTATCAAATCAACAAGGAAAAACTGCTTAAAAAAATGCAAACGCTACGCCAATCCACCAAAGCACCTGACGGCATTTCTACCACAGATATGATTTATCAGTTGCGACAAGGCGGACAGGTGTGAAATCTCATTTTGCTGATAGTGTGGTAATTGATGCCAACGTTTTTGTCAAACTGCTACACGCCGAACATGACAGCCCGCTAGCTTTTGACTTTTTGGATTATTGCATTGCTCACGATATTTTAATCGTTGCTCCGACACTTTTTGATTATGAAGTTATCTCGGTTTGTGTGCGATTGCACATTGAGTTAAATGAGATATTGGCGTTACTCGCGGATTATCGGGCGACCAATTTGGTGTTGCAAGTGCCTGACTTTGACGACTGGCAATTGGCGAGTAAAATCTGCCAAGACGGCAATGCCAAAAGTGGCTATCCGTCCATGTATGACAGCATTTATCAGGCAATGGCAATCAATCGCAACATCACGTTTGTGAGTGCCGACACTCGCCACATTGCCAAAGCCAACAAGCATGGCAACGTCTGTGCGTTGGCGGAGTGGCGTGATATTTTTAACCATTTTTAATATTTTGCTAGTAATCTAAAAAGTATGCCAAACTAGGTTTTCCGTTCGCCCTTGTATCAACCCAACACCAAACCTAGATT
>ERZ1023461.78-NODE-78-length-30368-cov-60.417412_pt1 | contig 30368 bp, 29 predicted proteins | sample MGYA00380528_ERZ1023461 | MGnify/ENA primary metagenome ERZ1023461 (study PRJEB33173, sample SAMEA4830392) | metagenome | study: EMG produced TPA metagenomics assembly of the PRJEB25223 data set... | reverse complement strand
GAAAGACAGATAAGCGGGTTGGCTTATTATATCTTATTTTGGATATACAAGGGGTGTGCTGAGCACACCCTTGATGACATTACCGTGCAGGGCGTACACAGCACGTCCCTACATCCAAACATCATTGCGTTTGTAGTAATTTTAAAGTTTATTGGGTATATGCCAATTTTTTTGGTAATTTTTACATTAAAATTGTTTCAAAACATTGCAACTGTTTGGCATTTCATCTTATAATAAGGCACTTTATCCATCGATTTTTATCATGAGTGCAACGCCAAATATTGAGCGGTCTCATCAGAGAACTAAGCCCACTTATAAAAAACGCGTCATTTTAGTGCTGTGCGTGTTGGCACTTCTGCCCCTTGCCGAGAAAACCATGTCCACGGCACAGGCAGGGGTTTTTGACTCATTGCTAAAAATCCTACTGCCCTTTTATGATGATGACAGCAGTCTTGGCAACGACATCCCGCCCCAAGACAGCGATGAAGACACGCCACAGACGACAGAGCCTGCCTTTGTACCTGTCACCCCATCTACACCCGATGAGCATGGCGAGCCTGACCTGGGCGAGCATGGCGAGTACATCGATGACGGCACTGATAATTATCCACCCAATGCCGACACCGCAGACATCCCCGACATCATCTTTGATGACACCCTAAACACCCATGACAGCACGCCCATGCTTGGCTATCCTGATTTATACGCCCTGCTGTCGGCTGAGTTTGGCGTGGACAGGGGGCAGATTGGTGAATCTTTGACCATCTATAAAGCTGAGAGCTTTACCGCCAATGCCACAGCCGTCTTTGAGCGTGCGTTGGCGTTGTCCATTGAGTACGAAACCCCCAAACAATCGCTTGCCTTTGCTCGGGCGTGGCAACGACAAAACCCTGAACACATCCCTGCATGGTTCTATGTCGCCCATCTTGCCCTAAAAGCAGGCGACTACCATGAAGCAAACACCATGTTGGCGATGATTTTGGATTATGATGAAAAGGCGGATTTGACGGGGATTTTGACAGGGATTTTTCCACAAAACCCCGATGAACAAAGACAGCTTTTTACCGCCTTACAAAATATGGAAGATGACAATCCATCGCTGTCGGTACTAAGAGCAGGTCTGCTACTACGCCTAAAAGACTATACTCCTGCCTTGGTTCACGTCAATAAAGCTCTAAAAGATGAACCTGACAATCTTGCTTTTATCACCCTAAAAATAGACATCCTAAAAGAAAGCGGTCAAGAATCCGCCATGTGGGCATTTATCCGCCAAAAAGTTAAGCAATTACCCACCATCAAAGAACTGCATTTATATGAGATTCGTCATGAGATAGACATGGGTCAGCTTGGACAAGCGTGGGATTTATTGCAAGTGGCAAACCGCCAAACCAAAGACCCTGATGTCGCCCTACTGACTGCCTTGGTCGGGCTGGACATTGGCAAATACGAGAACGCTCGCACAATTTTAACCTCTTTGCTTGACATTCCCGCTTTTAATAGCCGTGCCAATTACTACCTTGCTATCAGTTATGAACGTTCGGACAATCTTAGCCTTGCCAAAGAACATTATGAAAAAGTCAAAGACTACGAGCATGTGCTAGACGCTCGCACCAAAGTGGTCGGCTATTATCTTGCCAAAGATGACGTGGACAAAGCGATTGCCACTTTGGTGCGACTGCGTGATGACTTTGAGATTTATGCCATTGACAGCTATCTGCTTCATGCCGAGATTTTGCTACGCCAAGACAAAAAGACCGAAGCCCAAAACCTACTCACCGTCGCCAATCGTGAATATCCCGATGATGACCGCCTGCTCTTTGCCAGTTTTCAGCTTTTGCAAAATGAGCTTAGCGATGATGACAAACGCTTTGCCATCGATAAGCTCTTGGAGCTTGACCGCATGAACCCTGCATATCGCTTGGCTGACATCAAACTTCGCCTAAGCCAAAACCCAAATGACCTCTTAGCACTTGATGAAGCATTGGATATTACCCAAATCAAATCAGATGACCCCAATTATGACCCACAGTTACAGCTTGAAGCACTTATTGTACTTGGCAATCACGCTCTATCACAGGGCAATTATCAGACGGTGCTAGACTATTTGGAAGTGCCTTATGAAGTCGCCCCCAATCTAAATGCAGGCATTACCCTGCTGCGTGCCTATCAAGGGCTTGGTGAATCTGACAAGGTCAATCACCTGCTCGCTGACCTACAAAACCGATTTGCCTTTGGACAAAATCGCACAGGGCAGGAAATGCAGGAGTATTAGAGTTTGGGAAATGATTTTTGAGATTGTTAATTGATTTGTAAGGGCAACTTGCAATTTGCTCCATGTAAAATTAATTTTTGGACAAATAATTCACCCCACACATCCAAATTTTAATATGTATTTTTATTTGGCAATGTCTTATTTAAATTAACTTTTAAACAACTGTTAAACAACTTTAAAAAATCTTTTTAACCATCATTCTTCATTAATTCCTTACTCATCATTATTTACCATTTAATCATCAGGACACCCATGAAATTTACCCACCCCCTTATTCTTGCCCTAGTCGCCACAGGCTCGCTTACCGCTTGCCAAACCCTACCCAAGACCGCCCCTGTCATCAACGAGCAGGTTTATGATGATGTCCTACGCTTTGCCATCACCGGTAAAATCGGCATCACCACAAACACCGCCAACGGCAAACAGGCAGGCAGTGCTTTTTATAACTGGGGACAAGAAGATGAACGCTTTGCCATTGACCTAACAGGGGCGTTTGGCATGGGGGCGACCCAAATCCGCTATGACGGACAGCAAGCCACACTCACCAACGACAAAGGCGAGATACAGGCAGACAGCCCCGAAGCACTGCTCCAAAAAGCCACAGGCTGGCACGCCCCCATCAGTCATCTGCCCCACTGGATTGTCGGCAAAACCGCCCAAGGCGACACCGACAGTCAGCAGGACGAACAAGGCAGACTCACCCAAAGCACCAATGATGACTGGACAGCCAGTTTTGAATACCCCAAAAACAGCCCACGCCCCAGCCGTCTTGTCATCAATCACACCGACGGACACCGTGTGGTGATGACCATTGTTTATCCGAATTGATATCATGAGCCAGCTTACTTTATTCTCGCCTGCCAAACTAAACTTGTTTTTGCACATCACTGGCAGGGCGAACAACGGTTATCATCATCTGCAAAGCGTTTTTACCGCCATCGATTTTGGCGACACACTCTCTTTTCGCACGTCCACGAGCCAAAAGCTTGTGACCTTGATAGGGGCAGATGAGCTGACCGACGACATCAATGACAACCTTATCGTCAAGGCGGTCGAGACCCTAGCCAAACGCTATCCTGCTTATGCCTCATCCGTCCAAATCATCCTAGAAAAGCACATCCCCACAGGGGCAGGACTGGGTGGGGGCTCGTCTAACTGTGCGACCACGCTCATCGCCATCAACGAGCTGTGGGGACTTCGGCTCTCTGCCGATGAGCTTATCAAGATTGGGGCGAGCCTTGGGGCGGACGTGCCGTTTTTTATCTTTGCCCATTTTCACAAAACCTCCGCCATCGCCACAGGCATTGGCGAGATACTGACCGCCATTGACTTACCCGACTGTGGCTATCTGGTGCTATTGCCTGATGAACACATCAGCACCGCCACACTGTTTGGTTGTGATGAGTTCAAACGGGACTGCCCTGTGTACAGCCATCACGCCCTATCGGGTGCCAACTTCTTTGGCGATAATGCCCTGTTTACCAACGTCTTTACCCCGCTGGTACTGGCACGCTCTGCCAAAGTTGCCCATGCCTTTGGTTATCTGAGCAACCTAGAACATCAGTTTGGTAGCAAAACACGCATGAGTGGCACAGGCTCAGCGGTGTTTTTGCCCATTCCTTATGAACTCAATGACACCGCCATCAACCGCTTGATAGACAACGCCCCCTGCCCTGCACTCTTTGCTCGGGGACTTTACTAAATGGGCATTTTAAATTTATAAATTTCAAATACTTAGCAATTTATTTTAAAATTTTAAAAATTAGCCCTTGCATAATTTTAATTTTTCGGTATAATTGTCCGCCTATATAGGGGCGTCGCCAAGTTGGTAAGGCATCAGGTTTTGATCCTGACATCCGTTGGTTCGAGTCCAGCCGCCTCTGCCATTTTTTGTAAATTTTTAAAAAATTTATCACACTTTATAGGGGCGTCGCCAAGTTGGTAAGGCATCAGGTTTTGATCCTGACATCCGTTGGTTCGAGTCCAGCCGCCTCTGCCATCTTCTTTTGGTTGAGAAGAGTAAAGAAGCCAGTTGAAAGACTGGTTTTTTTACGTTTGTTGTTTATGCAGTGGCATTTTACCACGTTTGAGTCTTTGCAATGATGGCAAAAAATGGTAAAATAATCTTGCTAACCCCACTGTCCCAACCATAGGATTTTTTCATGTCATATATGGCCGTCTTTTCAGGAAGTGCCAATCCTGAACTTGCCCAAACCGTCGCCAACCATCTTCACATTCCCCTAAGTAAGTCTGACATTACCCGCTTCTCTGATGGCGAGATTGCCGTTGAGATTAAAGAGAATGTACGCGGTAAAGATGTTTTTATTCTCCAACCGACCTGTGCCCCGACCAACGACCATCTGATGGAAGTGGTGCTACTGGCGGACGCTCTTCGCCGTTCTAGTGCAGGACGTATCACTGCCGTTATTCCTTATTTTGGCTATGCCCGCCAAGACCGCCGCCCCCGTTCGGCTCGTGTGCCTATCTCGGCTCGTGTGGTGGCGGACATGCTGTCCATCGCTGGCATTGACCGTGTGATGGTGGTGGATTTGCACGCTGACCAAATCCAAGGCTTCTTTGACGTACCCGTGGACAACCTATACGCCACGCCTGTACTACTTAGCGACCTAAAACAAAAAAATTATGAGAACATCATGGTGGTCTCCCCCGATGTCGGTGGCGTGGTGCGAGCCAGAGCCGTCGCCAAATCACTGGGCGATGTAGACCTTGCCATCATCGACAAACGCCGTGCCAAAGCCAATGAATCCGAAGTCATGCACATCATCGGCGACGTATCAGGGCGTGACTGCATCATCGTCGATGACATCGTGGATACCGCAGGCACACTGTGCAAAGCCGCCCAAGCCCTAAAAGACAAAGGGGCAAAACGTGTGGTCGGCTACATCACGCACCCTGTACTCTCGGGCAAGGCACTAAACAACATCACAAACTCCGCCCTAGATGAGATTGTGGTTACTGACACCATTCCTTTGACCGATGAAGCCAAAGCCTGCTCAAAAATCCGTCAAGTGACCATCGCATCAATGATTGCTGAGAGCCTGCGTCGTATCAACAACGAAGAGTCTATCAGTGCGATGTTTGAGTATTAATTAACATCAATGACTTCATTCTCAACTTAAAATGGCAACTCGTTGATTGTTTAATAACTATTTTTGGAGTTGTAGGGGCAAATTGTAATTTTCCCTTGATGAATCAATCACTGATATAAAGTCGAGAATGGGGCATCTATCAAAGCCTTATGGGCAGGCGTGATGACTTTATCCATCAAGCCTGCCCTTTTTGTATTTTCAAAAATAGGAAAATCACACGTTTTTAAAAAGCTGTTAGCCTGTCATCAAATGGGCTATTATGGAATATACACTCTACAAAATGAAAAAGTGCCACGGTTTCCGTAGGGCGTGCCTGCCATTGATAACATTTTTATAAAGAAATGAAAATCCAACACTTTCATCAATTTTTGCATAAAAATGGCTACCCGACCACGTAATCGGGTAAATTTTTAAGATTTTAACTTAATTTTTAAAATTAAGTGGTTGGATTGTTTTTCATAATAAAAACTTGTCTGATAGAAAACTCACAGCCTTTGTTTTTTCCTTGAAAAACGGGCGATTCCCCTGCTTTTTTAAACAGGCATTTTTCATTGCAAATACAAAAGGCAGGCACGCCCTAAAAAAGCATTCCATTAGAAAAATAAAACAAATAAAACCAATCCCAACAAAGACACCAAAAAATAAGCGGTTAAAAAACACAAAATAAAAGAGATGATGAAAAACACATGAAAAATTTTAATGAGATTTGCTCTTTTTATCCGATTGACGTCAAATAATCCATCAATAAATTTGGTTGATTCCATCAAAACCCCATAGGCTGACAAAGTAACCCATTATGGCACGTCTATAAAAACAATGATTTTATGGATGAATTATTTGCTCATCATTCATTTTTTACTCTCAGTATTTTATGAATTTATCCCATCATCAAAAAATAAAATATCTCTGACATCTTGCCCATTTCATGATAAAATAAGGGCATTTATGACTTTAAGGATTTGCCATGACCGCACAAACCACGCTCGCCCAATACCTAGAATCCCACACCACGCCACAGCTTGCCAGCACCATGACAACGCTTGCCACTGCCAGTGTGGCGATTAGTCATTTGCTTGACAAAGGAGCGTTGGCAGGCATTCATGGCGAAGCAGGCGGTCAAAATGTGCAAGGCGAAGCCCAAAAAAAGCTGGACGTGATTTCCAACGACCTACTACTAAACGCCCTAATCCACAATCCCAACTGTGCAGGGGTTGCCAGTGAAGAGCTTGATGAGATTAGCCCTGCCAATGATGACGGCACACTACTGGTTACCTTTGACCCATTGGACGGCTCGTCAAACATTGACATCAACATGACGGTGGGGACGATTTTTTCTATTTTGCCTTATCACAATCAAGGTCAAAGGGCGTGTGAGTCCGACTTTTTACAAAAAGGAGAAAATCAGCTTGGGGCGGGCTATTTTATCTATGGCACGTCCACCATGCTGGCGGTTACCTTTGGGGACGGCGTTGCTATGTTTAGTTTTGACCCGATGAGCCAGACTTATATTCTTATCAATGATGATGTGCGTATCAGTCATGATACTGCCGAATACGCCATTAATGCGTCCAACCGCCGTTATTGGCTTGAACCCATTGCGACTTATATTGAAGAGCTGACCCAAGGCGATACGGGCGTGCGAGCCAAAGACTATAATATGCGGTGGGTGGCGGCGATGATTGCGGACGTGCATCGTATTTTGATTCGGGGTGGGGTGTTTATGTATCCCTTTGACACCAAAATCGCAGGCAAGGCGGGCAAACTTCGTCTGATGTACGAAGCCAATCCCATGAGTTTTGTCATTGAGCAAGCGGGCGGGGCAAGCACAGACGGCGTACAGCGTATCATGGACATCACGCCCACGCACATTCATCAGCGTATCCCCGTGGTACTTGGGGCAAAAGAAGAAGTTGAGTATGTCAAAGCCTTGCATGAAAAGGCAGGGATTTTGGCGAATGGGGATAAGGCGAGCGAATGAGACAAGAGTTTTATTATCAACCAAAAACACTTTCAAAATCCGTCAATTATTTTTTATGGGGGCTTTTGGTGTTTGGCATTTTGGTATGTGCCATTTTGCTCTGTGTCTTATATTTAAATTTACTCAATCCCAATAAAGACAATTTTTCAATCATTAAAGATTTGATTATTGTCGCTGTGCCTTTATTTATGATTTATAAGGCAATCATGCCTAACAATTTGCATGATAAAGACAATCAAAAACCCATGCCAATGTTTATCTTTGATGAAATTGGCATGGTATTTAATCACCCAAAGCAAGGATTTGAAATCCAATGGCAAGACATTCAAATGGTTGATGTTAGTTTTATGTATAATAGACTTCTTTCCAAACCCTGATTTTTATGGATTTTTAAAAACTTCAACCCCAATACTTATAAGGGTTTATTTTTAGTTTGGAAAGAGATTTAATATACCAACATTGGTCATTCATACAAAAACAAAAAAGCATAAAATAGATATGATGTATTTTGAGAATGATGAGAATGTTAATATTCAAAAAGTTTTTAATGAATATGCGATGAAATATAGTGGCAAAAAATTAATTTTATAAACCCATTTAAAAAACTTCCTATGATTATCACCTCCAAAGACAACCCCCTAATTAAAACCGCCCACGCCTTATTAACCGACCCTAAAAAAAGAAAGAAACTTGGGCAAACGGTCATTGAAGGCACGCATTTATTGGACGCTTATTTAAAAGCAGGTAAAATGCCAATCACAACCATTGTCAGCGAAAGTGGAATGACAAATGCTGAAATTCAAAGTTTACTTGCCAAGTTAAATAAAAACCCCATTATCATCAGTGATACTTTATATAAAGCCATTCGCACGCTTGGCGAAAGTTTGCCCATAATGGCAATCATTGAGATGCCAAGTTTGATTTTAAATCAAGCCATTGAAAACGACTGCTTAATTATCAATGGCATTCAGGATACGGGCAATCTAGGAACGCTACTTCGCACCGCCAGTGCTACAGGGTTTGAAACGGTGATTTGCACCACAGGCACGGCTCACGCCTATAATCCCAAAACAATGCGTGCTGGCATGGGAGCAAATTTTAGTTTACATATTTATGAAAATGTGGGAATTGATGAGATTTTTGACTTCGTTAAAGTGCCAATGTTTGCCACAACTTCGCACGCTGATGGCTTGATTTATCATAAGGATTTGACCAAACCGCTTGCCCTGATTATGGGACACGAAGGGCAAGGCGTGGATAAGATTTTATTAAAAGAATGCACGCCCCTAACCCTACCCCAATACGGACAAGAAAGCCTAAATGTCGGTGTGGCGGGGAGCGTGTGTTTGTATGAGATTTTAAGGCAGAGAAGGTTTAAAAACACCCACAGCATTCGCTAGGCACAAACTTGAAATCTAAAAATACCGCAATACCGCCAACGCCACTTGCTCGTGCGTGTCATCACGCCCACGCTCCGCCTTGCCCGTCAGGCGTAGGGCGTACGCAGGGCTGATGTCGTATTGCACGCCGACATTAAGAGCAGGCTGAATATATGCCGAGCGGGTCTCGCCTTGATTGTGATGATACCATATCGGCAGGGCAAGCTCGCCCATGACACGCACCTTATCACTGGCATGATGAATACAGCCGACATTCACACCTGCCCCCACACGATAGCCTTTATTGATATGCCCCACTTGTCCGCCATAACCGCCAAACGCATAGCAGAGCGTATCGGCAAGCCTACCTGTACCCAGCTCGCCCTGCCCGAGCGTCCATGATTTGCCCTTTTCTAGACGGACATCAAAGACCATATGGTCATCATTATCCCTATCCGAGCCGTCCATGACCTGCATGAGCCGTGCGTGCTGACCCCATGCCGTGCCGTTATGGGCTTTGGCGGTGTTGGTTGGGTTATAACTGCGTGTGCTAAATAGGGTTGCTTTTTGTACTTTTAGTCTGTCATCATACCGCACATCAAGCGAGAGCATTTCAACGTCGAGATACTGGCGTACGCCCACAGGTCTATCTAGCACATCATGATATGCCGAGCGTAACGACAGCCCATAAGTCGTGCCGTCATTATCGCCCGTGCGTGTGCCGTGATAACTGTCAGCATAGCCCACCGATACGCCAATGCGGTGCGTGGGACTGGCATGGGCGGGATTACTGGAGCTTGTGATTGTCCCCTTTGTGCCGTTTTGCACCGCTTGGGCGGTACTGCTCTTTGACGGCAGGTATTTGGTATCAATCACCAGCCCCTTATCGGTCAGCACCCGTGCCACTTCGTTGGGAATGACGACTTTGCCAACCGCTTCACGCAACTCACTGCCACGCACGACATCTATCAGGCGTAATATCTCACTGGCACAGTTGTCATGGGTGAAAAAATACGGACGTTTTAAATCTTTGGTCTCCCACACATGTCGCATGATTTGGGCGACTTCGGCAGTGGTGAGATTGAGACGATACTCCCAAATGTCTCGCTCATCATCAAGCAGGTACACATCTCGCTTTTCATCATAATCATAAAACTCCATGACCCCTGCATAACCGCCCACGAGCGAGCGGGCACTGGCTTCGGCTTCGCTGTCCGCCTTGTCTCGGGCAACGGTGTAGTTAATGGCAAAGGCGTCATCATCACGTCCACTTGCCAAACTTCGCTCGGTGTCCGCCTTTATCATCACATGAGCGAACGCCGAGCCGAGCGAATTAGGGTGCTCATCGGCAAAGGTCAGCGACAACGCCCGAGCGTCATACCGTTTCACCCACGCATGAAATTCATCACAACCACTGTCATCTAACGCCAAGCCCAACTGCTCTGCCACATAGTGCGTGCGAGCAGGAAAGGCACACAGCACCTTATCATCACGCTCATCTATCGCCTTGATGATAGCGTCAAGCTCAGCTCTGGCGTCGCCCCCTGCCAGTAGAAAATGGGGATCTTTGGCAGTGGGCTTGCCCTTTTTGTCAAGCAATAATAATTTTCGCCATGTGGGGGAATTTGCCACGTCTGCCAAAGATTGGGATTGGCTAGCAGTTGGGGCGGTATTAGATTGGGAATTATCTGTTAAAAATGAATGCTGAATATCATCAAAAACCGCACTGCTATCTCGATACGCCACATTAGTGCCGTCCGTTAGGGCATTGCCAGATGAGACGGCATAAGTCGGCACGCTCATCAAGACGGTTAGGCTAAGGGCTAGTAGTGTGGGGGCGGATTGGTAAAAATTTTTCATAGCAAGTGTTAAATTTAAATAAAAATTGATAGAATAGACTTTTGACAAGTATAAATCATCATGACAAAATTCACCACTTTTTTTATCAAAGACGGCATATTACACGGAGCGGACTTTGTGCCGTCCCCCAACTTTAATGCCCGCCCCAACTGCCCCATTACGGGCATTGTCATTCATAATATCAGCCTGCCCCCAAGCGAATTTGGCAAAACCGATATTACTGGCACGCATTTTGTCAAAGCCTTTTTTCAAAATAACCTAAATGCCAATGACCACGACTATTTTAAAACCATTGCCGATTTAGAAGTGTCGGCTCATTTATTTATTGAGCGAGACGGGTCTGTTAGTCAATTTGTCAATTTTAATGACAGGGCATGGCACGCAGGGAAGTCTGCTTATCTTGGGCGGTCAAATTGCAATGATTTTACCATTGGCATAGAATTAGAAGGCGATGATTTTTCGCCCTTTACTAAGATACAATATACCGCCCTTGCTCATATTATCCACGCCATTTATACCGCCTATCCTGCTACCAAACGACACCTTATGGGGCATAGCGATATTGCCCCTGTTCGCAAAACCGACCCTGGGGAATTTTTTGATTGGCAAAAATTAAGACAACTGGTTGATGATTTATGCAAACAATAATGGATTTGATATTGTCAATTTTTAAAATTTATAATCATTTAACTTCAAAACACACCCATTGGCGGTAAGGTGCGTATTACGCACCAATAAGATTTTTCATTTAAAAGGTGCGTGGTACGCACCTTACCATACGACTACCATACGACAAATAAATTTTTAAAGTTTAGCATTGGTGTAAATTAGGGTTAATTGACTATAATTAAAAAATACCCCAAATTTATTACCAATTTTTAAAAGGAATTACTATGCACACCAAAGATTATTTAATCTTATTTAGCGTGGTTTTGATTTGGGGTGTCAATTTTTTGGCAATGAAAATCGGCTTAAATGATGTACCGCCTTTGATATTGGGCATGGTGCGTTTTTTATTGATTTTATTGCCTGCTGTTTTCTTTTTTAAAAGACCCAACGCCCCGTGGATTTATTTAATTTTATATGGCTTGACCATTAGCTTTGGACAATTTAGCCTCATGTTTTTGGCATTGTCATGGCACTTTCCCACAGGGCTGTCGGCACTGATTTTGCAAGCACAAGTCTTTTTAACCGTGCTGTTTTCGTGCATACTCTTAAAAGAATCGGTCAAGCCCAATCATCTCATCGGCATGATAACGGCAGGGGTTGGGCTAGCCCTCATCGGCGTGGGGCAATATCAAGGCGGATTTTCGCTCATCGGTATGCTCCCCGTGCTGGGTGCGTCATTGAGCTGGGCGATTGGCAATATCATCGTCAAAAAAATCGGACAAGTCAATCCCTTATCGCTCGTCATCTGGGGCAATCTGTCGGCACTCATCGCCTTTACGCTAGGCTCGCTCGTGGCATATGGCGTGGGCGGTGTGATGAGCCATTTGGCAAATTTTAGCGTGGCAGGGGTGCTTAGCGTGATGTTTTTGGCGTATGTGGCGAGCTTTGTCGGCTATACGGGCTGGGGGTATTTGCTGGCTCGGCATTCGGCAAGTAAGGTTACGCCCTTTATCATGCTCGTGCCTGTCATTGCGTTGGTCGTGGGCTATGTGGCGTTAAAAGAGCGTCTTATTTTGTGGCATTATGTGGGGATTTTGACGGTATTGTTTGGGCTTGGAGTGCATTTGTTGGGTGGGCGGTGGTTTGATAAAAGGGGCTGATGTTGTTTTTAAATTAAAGCGTGTTTTAATTACAGTAAGATGCGTAATACGCACCAATAAGATTTTTCATTTAAAAAGTGCGTGTTACGCACCCTACCATACTATAAAAGAATTTTTTAAAATTTAGCATTGGTGCAAATTAGGATTAATTGACTATAAATTTGTATTTTTTAAATTAACATATTTTTAAAAATATTTAAAATAAAATTGGTAAAAATCATTTTTTATATAAATTAAAAGATGCGTGGGATACAGTTGCTACAATCTTTATTTTTAAGTTAAAATATTTTTAAAAAATCATTTGCCCCTTTTTATTATTTTTTAATTTAAACAGCCCCAATTTTGATTTAACAAATCCGTCCACACCCCACAAATTCACAAAAAATCCATCAATTCATCGCCCAAATCCTTTATAATACGCACAAATTTTTGTTGGCAATTTATCATGGCAAAATCTCGTCTGCTTAGCTCCACCCTTGTCGTTAGCTCCATGACCATGCTCTCACGCATTTTGGGTTTGGTGCGTGATGTTGTCCTTATGGGCGTGTTTGGGGCAGGCGGTCTTATGGACGCATTTTTGGTCGCCTTCAAAATCCCCAACTTTTTACGCCGTCTTTTTGCCGAAGGGGCGTTCTCGCAAGCCTTTGTGCCTGTCTTGACCGAATATAAAGAACAAAAAACCTTTAACGAAATTCAGCTACTCATCAGCCGTGTCTCGGGCGTGCTTGGGGTGATTTTGCTGGCACTCACGGTGGCGGTGCTTGCCCTTGCCCCGTTTGTGATACAGCTTTTTGCCCCTGGGTTTGTGGATGACCCTGCCAAATTTAACACGGCAACCGAGCTTTTGTACCTAACCTTTCCTTATCTGTTTTTTATTTCCATGACGGCGTTTTTTGGCAGTATCCTGCAAAGCTATGGCAAATTTGCCCCGCCTGCCTTCGCCCCCGTCTTACTCAACATCTCCATGATAGTCGGGGCGTGGCTCATCGCCCCCATGCTTGACAAATCTATCATGGCATTAGGCTATGCGGTGGCGGTGGCGGGCGTATTACAGCTTATCATACAACTGCCTGATTTATATCGCAAAAAATTACTGGTCGCCCCAAGCATTGATTTCAAACATGAAGGGGTCAGACGCATTTTGACGCTCATACTCCCTGCCATTTTTGGGGTGTCGGTAACGCAAATCAACCTGCTACTCAACACCATTTTTGCATCCAAAATGGCAAACGGCTCGGTCTCGTGGCTCTACTCTGCCGAGCGACTAAGCGAGTTGCCACTCGGTCTTATTGGCGTGGCAATCGGTACGGTCATTTTGCCCAGCCTGTCGGCAAGCCGTGCCAAAGCGGACATGACAGAATTTGGCAAAACCCTAGACTGGGCAATGCGTCTTATTGTCCTTATCGGTCTGCCTGCATCTGTGGCGATGTTTGTGCTGTCGGACGTGCTGATGAATGCCCTGTTTGTGCGTGGCGAATTTAGCGCCACAGACGGCGACATGGCTTCTCTTGCTCTACGCTGTCTGTCGGGTGGGATTTTGGGCTTTATGCTTATTAAGGTGTTCGCCCCTGCGTTTTTTGCAGGGCAAGACACCAAAACCCCTGTCAAAATCGGTATCGTCTCGGTGTTTGCTAATATGCTGTTTAGCGTGGTGTTTATTGGGATTTTTTATCTTGCCAAACTGCCCCTGCATGGCGGTCTTGCCTTAGCTACGACAGGGGCGAGCTTTGTTAATGCGGGGCTGTTGTATTATTTTTTGCAAAAACGGGATATTTGGCGTTTTGGCAAACATTGGTACAAAATGGGTATGCAGTTTGTCATCGCCACGCTTGCCATGACGGTAAGTCTGTATGCGGTGTTACCCTACTACCCCCAAGACGGCTCGGCATGGGTAAAACTTGCCGTGCTAATCGCTATCTGCGTGGCAGGTGCGGTGGTGTATGGCGTGGTGCTACTTGCCAGTGGGTTTAGACCAAGACAGTTACGGCATGGGTGAGATTAAAAAATGGGGGGGGTTGCACCCTGCGGAACTGGCTTAATAATTACAACTTTTGGCATTATTAATTAACTATGCCTTTGGGCGGATTTGTAGGGGCAAATCATATTTGCCCTGTGATAACGTGTTGATTTTTGGGCGAATGTAATTCGCCCCTACATATTCAAATTTTAAAATATATCTTTATTGAACAATACCCAACTTTTTAATACAGGAAAACCATGAAAAAAATATCAAGAAATCATTTAGAAAAATTATATGATTTAGAGACTATTTTATCATATTTAAACCCAGATATTATTAGCGATGATGTTTATGATAAATTGGTTCATTTGTCATTTGACGATTATGATAGAATTATAGATATAGCTTATGCAAATCATTTTGAAAGCCTTGATGATATCAATAAAAATGCTTTTAAAAAAATTATCAATCAATCCCTTAATGAATTAAGTGATGAAGATATAGATTATATTTTTCAAAGCACCACATACTTTCCAATGGAAAATTCAGAAAATCACCAATTTGTTAAAAATTTATTATTAACAATAAAAGATAGGTTTGACTGGATATAACAATTCTTAATAAAACATATAGCAGGCAGGATTGTAGGGTGCGTACCACGCACCTTTTAAATAGAAAATCTTATTGGTGCGTGATACGCACCTTACTGCCAATGGGTGTATTTTAAAGTTAAATGATTATACTTAAAATTTAACTACTTTTTCCGTAAATATCCCCACCGCCAAACTCGCCCCCACCAGATCCGCCACGCCGTCCCATATGCCCATGATTATCAAACATCAAAGCGATACATTCCCCAACAAAAAGAGCGATTGCTCGCCCTTTTTTAACTTTTCTTAATTTTCATCATTTAATTGTGGCACTAAGGTCAGCTCCAACAGATGAATATACCGCCCTTCTACGTCCACCACCGTGATTTGCCAGTCGTTGATAGACACGCTCTGCCCCTCTAAGTTGCTCACCGCCCCCAACGCCTGCATGACTAGACCGCCCATGGTATCCACGTCCGTATCATCAAAGCTCGTCCCCAACACCTCGTTACAATCGCCGATGAGCGTGGACGCTTGGACGAGCCACACGCCGTCTTTTTCGGGGTGGGTGATGATGTTGTTAATGGTGCTGTCCTCATCGATGTCATCATGTTCATCAACGATGTCGCCGACAATCTCCTCCAACAAATCCTCCAATGTCGCCACGCCCGACACCGAACCGAACTCATCAACCACGACCGCCATATGCACCTGAGCACGTTGCAGTGAGCGTAGCAGGGTATCCGAGCGTGCTGTCTCCGAGATATACAGGGGCTTTCGTACTAGGTCTTTGAGCAAAAATGGGGGGTTTTGCCCTGCCGATTTTTGGGCGAGATAGGGAATTAGGTCTTTGACCAGCAAAATACCCATGACCGCATTATCGTCCGCCTCATCGATGACCGGATAGCGAGAATGATTGGACTCAAAAATGGTGGCAAGCACCGTCTCAATGTCATCACTACTGGTAATGGCTCTCACATCAGGGCGTGGGGTCATAATCTCCTTGACCGCCATGGCAGGCAAATCAAGCACGCCCTCCAACATATCTACCATGTCCGAATCCAAGAACCGCCGAGAGTCTTGGACAAGGTTAAGCAGGTCATCACGAGTTTCGGGAGCGGTAGATAGCCAACGTTTTAAGCCACGTCGCCAACTGTGGTCATCAGACATGGGAAATACTTTCCTTTGTTGTTTAAAAATATGTGCTTAATTTAGCGGATTTTGGGTGAATATTCAATCATTTTTTGTAAAATTTTAAGCCCTTGACTTAGCCAATCAAAATACCGATAATAAATCACCGACCCTATTTTTAAGGATTAAAAATGCGTGCCAAACACTACCCAATCCGCCCCAAACAAGCACACGGCTATCTGATGGCAATCTCCATACCTGTTTTGTATGTTGTGCCACTTTTTGTGCTGATTGTGCTGACTTTTTTTCTAAAAGACAATGACTTTTCTTATTGGCAAAATTTTATCATCCCCATAGTCATTGAGCTTGTGTTTTATTTTTTGGTGCGTGCGTATTTTAAACCCAAAATAAATGCCATTGCCTTAATCATTGACGATAAAGGCGTACGGACAAATAGTAATTTTTTAAATAAATTGTCCCATTCCACCCCCATTTTATTCAAAGATATTGATAAAATAGACTATGCCGAAAATTTAATCCAAGAAATACAAGGCAAATTATTATCAAAAGGCGACCCTTATTTAAAAGACTTTAATAAAACCCTAATCATTCACGCCAGCAAAAAACAACACCGCCTAAAAGTTAGCCAAAAATTTATGATTGCCCAAAATGTGTGGGAAATTGATGATTTTGATGAACTTTTGGCAATTTTTGAAAAATACGGACATACGCCCAGCAATATTGACAATCAAACTTATATCAAAGACAATGTCCCACAATTGCAAGAACTTGGCAAGCGTTCTGGGCATTTGGCGTATGGGTCGTTTTTCTTATTTTTGATAATGGGTGTGTTATTTTATGTGGATAAATTTATTACCCTAGATTTTAATAATATGTCATCAATTTTTATGGGCGTGGCGGTATTGGTTGGTATATTTGGGCTTTATTATGTTTATCATGAAAATAAAGAATGGCAAGGGGCGGTGTCGCTTGTTTTATTTGTACCCATAACAACGGCATTTATATTTAGTGCGATGTTATTTTTATCGCCTTTTGTCGGGCAATCGCACCCCGTAGAATTTAAATTACAAGGTGGCAAATGGCAAACCAATTTTAATAGCAAACCCCTTGAAATAGAATGTCAAGAAAATCAAACTAATACCGATTCAGATGGTAAAGTCAATATTATAGATACTTTGGGAATGATAAGAATTTCCTTTGATGAAATTAATAAAGTCTGTCATAATGGGAAATTTACCAAAGGGGATTAAATCTTCACCCATCTTATCACACGTTCTTCCATCTCATCATCACGAAAGTTTTGTTCCGAATGACATCGCCCCGCCACGCCCAGTTTTTTTATTTCTTTGTTGTGCCTGTCTTGCCCTGTTTTTAGATAATGCCAATGCGGTAAACCCTGCCCCAGATGTAGGCGTTTATAGGCACAATGGCGGGGTAACCACATCATGTTTGGGAGCATGTCCACCGTTAGGCGAATGCAGTCAGGCACACTTGCTTTACGATTGGCATAATCCGAGCAATGCCCCGTGGCGGTGTCAAGCAGTTTGCACGCCACGTCTGTGTATTCGGTAAAACGTGGGTTGTCATCGTCTAGGTATTTGACCAAACAGCACACGCCACAGCCATCGCACAAGGCTTCCCATTCGTTATCGGTTAGGGCGGATAGGGGGTAATTTTGCCAAAAATTGGGGCGTAAATCGGACACGGCATTTTCCAAAAATATTTATTGTAACAAATTTGGCGGTTTTTGGTGGCAAATTTGCCAAAAATTTTTGTTATAATCATCGGTAGGGTTTGAAATCGGTTTTTCTTTATATAAATTTTCTGCAAAACTTACAATTAAAGAAAACCGTTCATGGCGAGCCATGCCTGCCCATGACGGTTTTCCGACCCTTCGACAAGCTCAGGGCGAACGGAAAACCCAGTATTACAAAAAGTCTCATTTTCATCATTTGATAAAACATCACTAATATAGGATAAATTTATGATTTACGACATCATTGGCGACATTCACGGACACGCCGACAAATTAACAGGACTGCTTGACAAATTGGGCTATACTCATAACGGCACAAGTTATATCGCCCCACACGGTCATCAAGCGATTTTTATGGGCGATTTTATTGATAGGGGCAATCAGCAATTAGCGACTTTGCAAATCGTTTTTGATATGATTGATAATAATGAAGCCCTTGCCGTCATGGGCAATCACGAATATAACGCCATATGCTACGCTACCCAAAATGACAATGGCAAATATCTACGTCCGCATACCGACAATAATAACTTTCAGCACAAAGCCTTTATTGATGAAGTGGGATTTGATAGCGACCTGCACAGATATTGGATACAGCGATTTTATGAATTGCCCTTATGGCTTGAACTGGACGACTGTATTTGTATTCACGCCTGCTATGACAAATATAGCATGGAGATATTAACACCCCTACTTGATAATAATAAACTAAACCCTAATGCCGTACAGATGACAGGCAAAAGAAACACCAAGCCTTATTATGCCATAGAGCATTTATTAAAAGGCATAGAAAGCCCCTTGCCGAGTGGCTTAACCATGACCGACAAAACAGGCATAGTCCGTACAAATGCTCGTGTCAAATGGTGGATAGACGATTGGCAAAATAAATCCATTAACAAAACGCTATTTGCCAATGATTTGCCCGAGATTTATCTCAATGATTTGTCCGATGAATTATTGGCATTTGGTGTTACGACCGATAAGCCGATATTTATCGGGCATTATTGGTTACATGATAAACCAACCATTTTATCAGACAAAGTGGTGTGTATTGATTATTCGGCAGGTAAAGGCGGACATTTAACCGCTTATCAATTTGATACAAAAAACCCAACATTAGACGATGATAACTTTGTGCAATTTATAGGTTAAATTTACCCACGCTCTTAGCATTCACCCAAATCTTTGCTATAATAGCACTTTTAGATTAAGGATTATCATGTCAAACACCCAACACGCCCCAAGTCCTGACCCCATCACATCCCCCACTGGCACCCCAAAAGTTGGTATCATCATGGGCAGTCAGTCCGATTGGGCAACCATGTCTTTATCGGCGCAGATTTTGGCAGATTTTGGCATCCCCTTTGAGTGTCAGGTCGTCTCAGCACATCGCACGCCAGATAAACTCTTTGACTATGCCAAAACCGCCAAAGATAAGGGCTTAAAAGTCATCATCGCAGGGGCAGGCGGAGCGGCTCATCTGCCTGGTATGTGTGCCAGCCAAACCCCACTGCCTGTGCTTGGCGTACCTGTCAAATCAAGCATACTGTCAGGCTGGGACAGTTTATTATCCATCGTACAAATGCCCAAAGGCGTGGCGGTCGGTACGCTTGCCATTGGAGATGCTGGTGCGTTTAATGCTGGACTGCTGGCAATACAGATACTTGCCATCGATGATGATGCCCTTGCCACAAAATTGAACCAATTTCGCCAAAAACAGACCCAAACGGTGCTAAAAAGCCCCCATCCAGGGATTGTCAATGCCTAAAAGGACAGTTTAACATGAATGAATACATTGAAAAATCTAAAACAAATATTGATAACTTACATCATTGTTTTAAAAAATCTTGGGTGGCATATTTTAAAACAACATCAATATTTATAATTATTTTTTTGTTAAGTGTGTTTTTTTGGGGCAAAAGTGTCTTGATGGCATTGCTGGTTTCAACAGTGATTATTTTAATTTTTATCTATAAAATTCTTTATCTTAAAAGTTTTAAATTATATACCAATGAAGAGGGTGTTTGGGCATTTAGCGGTGTATTGCCTTGGCAAAGAGGTGTTTCTGGCGTCAAATGGCGAGACTTAGATGATGCTGTATTTTTTCAAGGCATGATAAGCTATTTTTGTAAATCATACAACATATCCATTCGTCATAGATTTACCAAATCAAATGAGATTGTTTTAGAACACATACACAAAGGCAACCATGCTGTTTCAATCATCAATCAATTACATAAAGATTTACTCAATCACGGGCTAATTCATTAACAAAGCGAGTAACCAAACCATGACACAATTGACCCTTGGGATTTTAGGCGGTGGACAGCTTGGCATGATGCTTGCCCAGTCCGCTCTCAAACTTGGCTACACCTGCGTATTTTTAGAAGACGCTCCCCACGCCCCTGCAAGCCTGTACGGACAAGTATATAGCTCACAGCAGTTAGACGAATTTGTCGCCAAATCTGACATTTTTAGCCTAGAATTTGAAAACACGCCTGTCGCCACAGCGTCCTACCTTGCCACCCAAAAACAAGGCATTTACCCACCGCCCAACGCCCTAGCCGTTGCCCAAGACCGCCTTGCCGAAAAGGCGTTGTTCAACGAGCTTGACATTCCCACCGTGCCATATCGTGCGGTGTCATCGCTTGATGACTTGCAGAGTGCGTGCGATGAGTTGGGCTTACCACTGGTGCTAAAAACATCTCGTGGGGGCTATGACGGAAAAGGGCAATTTGTCATCAAAACGACAGGCGACATCGCCACCGCTTGGGGCGAGCTTGGCGGTGCGGTAACAGGCGGTGCGATGCCTGCCCCACTTATCGCCGAGGGCTTTATTCATTTTAGCCGTGAGGTGTCGCTCATTGGCGTGCGTGGGCGGACAGGCGAGATTGGGTTTTACCCGCTCGTTGAAAACGTGCATAATAACGGCATTCTTGCCAAAACCACCGCCCCTGCCCCCAATGCCGATACGCTAAACCAAACCGCCCAAGCGAGCATGAAAAAACTGCTTGAAAAACTGGACTATGTTGGCGTTTTGACCCTAGAACTGTTTGTGAGCGAGAACGGACTGATTGCCAATGAAATCGCTCCACGAGTGCATAACTCGGGGCATTGGACGATTGAGGGGACAAATACGAGCCAATTTGAAAACCACGTCCGAGCCGTGCTAGGTCTTCCGCTTGGCGATACGGGCATTGTCAAGCCGTCTGTCATGCTAAATGTCATCGGCAAATATCCTGATGCCAATGAACTTTTGACCCATACAGGGGTGCATTTTCATCATTATCATAAATCAGAGCGAGACGGTCGCAAGATTGGGCATATCACGGTGATGAGTGATGATAATGATAGGGTTGTGGGAGAGGTTGAGAAGTTGTTAGGGTGTGTTAAACCTTTTTAACATTATTTGCAATTTAAAATTTACCACAGCAAGATTTGTAGGGGCGTGTTGCACACGCCCTTGATGCTACGTTAATGTTTAGGGCGTGCACAGCACGCCCCTACGCCGATGTATCATTGAATTTGTGGTAATTTTAGAGTTCTATGGCTATAAAACACCCACCACTTTATCAAATCAAATACCTATGTTTACCGAAATTGACCGCCTAAAATCCACCCTTGACACCCACCGCCCTCTACCGCCCCACCTTGTCAAAAGTCTGGCGGAGGATTTGGCGATACGTTGGACGTACCACAGCAACGCCATTGAGGGCAACACCCTAACCCTGCTTGAAACCAAAGTTGTGCTAGAAGGCATCACGGTGGGCGGTAAGGCATTGCGTGAGCATTTTGAGGCAATCAACCACAAAGAGGCGATTGACTATGTCAATGACTTATGCCAAAAAGGCGAAGTGCTTAGTCAATGGCATATCAAAGCCTTACACAGCCTTGCCCTAAAAAATATTGACAACGACAACGCAGGACGTTATCGCACCGCCAATGTCATCATCACAGGGGCAAACCACACTCCGCCAGAGCATTTTTTGCTTGATGAACGCATGAGCGAGCTTATGGCGTGGTACGAGGCGGACGAGGGGCAACACCCCATAGAAAGGGCGTGCCAGCTGCATACTGATTTTGTCATTATTCACCCTTTTATTGACGGCAATGGTCGCACCGCTCGCCTGCTTCTTAATCTTGAACTTATCAAACACGGCTATCCGCCTTGTGTCATCACGGTGGACAAACGCCTTGCCTATTATGAGGCGATTGATGATTGGGCAACCACAGGCAACCGCCATAAATTTTTGACGTTAATCAAGGATTGTATGACAGAAAGTTTTGCAGTTTATCAAAAATTGTTGGGGTTTTAAAACCATGAACATCTACATAGACGCAGACGCATTACCAACCATTGCCAAAGAACTCATCATCAAAACCGCCAACCGCACAGGCGTTATGGCGACTTTTGTGGCAAACAGCTTTATCAAATTACCGCCGTCCCCACATCTGAATATGGTCGTGGTCGCCCAAGGCTTTGATGTGGCGGACACCCACATCACAGACCACGCCCAAGCAGGGGATTTGGTCATCACAAGCGACATTCCTCTTGCCAATGACGTACTACAAAAAGGGGCAAAAGTCTTGACCGCACGGGGCGAGGAATTCACCATAGACAACATCAAGCCCAAACTCAACGCTCGGGATTTTATGGAGTCGCTTCGTGGCACGGGCGTGCTTGACCCCAAAAGCATGGGCGGACAAAAACCATACAGCGACAAGGACAAAATCGCCTTTGCCAATGGGCTAAATCGGCTTGTGCGTGCATCACCCTAACCGTTTTTCAAAAATCATTTCCTTAAACTTACGCAACGCAAACACCACAAAATTCCCATGCGTTTTTGTCAAAATTTTGGCATAATATCACCATTTACAAGCACCTTTTTACGCATTTTACGCCAAAACTATGATTGAACAATGGAATAAAGAACTCGTCCTACAACGCCTGCTCGCCTTGACTTTGCTTGTTATTTTGATTGTGCTGTGCTTTAAAGTGGTACAATTTTTTATCGTGCCAGCGTTGTGGGCAGGGATTTTGGCGTATGTTACTTTTCCTGTTTATACTTTTTTTCATACCAAAGTCCGCCTAAGCTCCAGTTTTAGTGCGTTTTTGATGACTTTTTGTATCTCACTCATGATTGGCATTCCGCTGATTGTGGGCGTGTTTTATTTGCAACATGAAGTGGTGAGTTTTGTTGGTACGGCAATTCGCCGACTGCAAGCGGGATATTTGGATTTACCCAGTCAAATCAAGGACTTACCTGTCATCGGGCAGACGATTAAGGACACGCTTTGGGAGATTAACAAAAACCCCGAGGCAACCATGGAGACGGTGCGAGCGTGGGTGCAGTCGCATTTGTATTATGGCAAAATGGCGTTTGATGCGGTGCTAAAAAACCTTGCCAAGCTCGGTATGGCTCTCATGACCCTGTTTTTCTTTTATCGGGACGGCAAAAGTCTGGTTCGTCAAATCCGCCAAGCCATGCGAAACATCATCGGCGACCGCATTGACGACTACATCGACTCGGTGGGGGCGACCACGCAGGCGGTGGTGTATGGCATTGGATTGACCGCTTTGGCTCAGGCGATTTTGGCAGGGGTGGGCTATGCTTTTGCCAATGCCCCAAACCCCATTTTGCTCACACTTCTTACCTTTGTCGTGGCACTTATCCCCTTTGGCACACCCTTTGCGTGGGGTGGTGTGGCGGTGTGGCTACTGTCGCAAGGGCATACGGCAGAAGGCATTGGACTTGCTCTGTGGGGGACGCTTGTCATCAGTTGGGTGGACAATCTCATTCGCCCGATTGTGATTAGCGGGGCGACCAAAATTCCCTTTATCATCATCTTTATCGGGGTGCTTGGGGGCTTGACAGCATTTGGTTTTGTGGGGCTATTCATCGGACCTGTGGTGTTGGCGATTGGGCTTGCGGTGTGGCGTGAATGGATAAGCCAACACAAAAATGAGATTTTCTCCCCCAAAGACAGCATTGTCCCTGTGGCGGACGGTAAAGCCTTGCTTGCCGATACCCCAACGCCCAAACCTGTCTTGGATACGAAGAAATTGGAAAGTTAGATGGGTTTTAGATATATAGACAGACTATTTTTTGCACATCTATGCCAAAAAGAACATTCATCAACCATGCCCCAAAATCTAGGCGTTTTTGGGGATTTTTATACCCAAAAAATACAGCACAAATCCCACATCTGCCATCAATACGGACACAACCTGTCCACATCATGACTTATTCTGTCCGTAATACTAGGTCAAGCCCCACTCTCGGGTCAATGCCAAGTGCTTGACAATACTGGATAAATTCCACCACATCAAGACGGCGGTCGCCATTTTCTACCCGTTGGACGAACGAATGCGGGCGGTCAAGTCGCTCGGCAAGCGTCCGCATGGGCAAGTTTTGGGTGGTGCGTGCGTCATATAGCCATTCTCGCAACGCAGTCATCTGAGTGGTGTGAATACTTCTAGTCATTACCATGAACTCATGGAAAATAATAGACCTATTTACACCATATTGACGAATTTACCCAAAATAGGTACAATTCATCCATTTTACTTATTGCTTTTTTATCATAAAGTGGTAATATACCAACAATAAGATTACACTTGATAACTCATGAGTAACAAACACGAACGGCTGGCAGACAGATTTGCCGACATTTTTATCCGCCTAAACAGCAATGAGACGCTAAACACCAAGGCACTGGCGGATGAATATGGTGTGTGTGATAAGACCATTCGCCGTGATTTGGCTCGCATGGAGTGCTATCTGCCATTGGTGCGTGAGCGTGGGGTTGTGTCTTTGGATAACTCACGTCGTTTTAACCTAACCCACAAAGAGTTTGGCGAGCTGATTAAGCTCATCGGCATTCATCATCTATTGCCAAATATGGACATTGGCTTTTTAAGGGAGCTTATCAAACAAAAGTCGGACAGCTCATATCATATTCATCATTACGCCCATGAAAACAGTCAAGCATTTGATGAAATGATGAAGCGGTTGGACAGTGCTATCAATAATCGCCAAATCATACACTGCCGTTATGATAATAAAGAACGCACCATTTACCCTTACAAACTGATTTTTAAAGAAGGATTTTGGTATTTGGCAGGTGTGGAAAATGACAAGCTAAAAAGTTATCGGTTAAGTAAGATTGATGATTTGATTATCAGCAAAGAATGCTTTGATAATAATACTGAAATTGACACATTCATCAATAACGATGATAGTATCTGGCTTGGACAAAAAGAAACGGTTGCGATTGTTTGCGTTCATCAAAAAGCAATTTCCTATTTTAGACAAAGACAAATATTACCAAAACAATCTTTGCTATCACAAAAAGACAATGGCGATTGGCTTATACAAAGCACGGTTTGGCATTATGATGAATTATCGCCCATTATACGGTGTTGGATACCATGTCTGACCATTTCCGAGCCAAAAGAATGGCAGGATAGGTTGGAGGGTGAGTTAAGGTCTTATTTAGATTAGAATTTATTTTTAACCCTGCTGATTATCAGCATTTTTAAAGGAGTAAAGTTATGCCCTTACCAATTATTGTAGCTGGTGTATCTGGTGTTGCTGGTGTGGTTGTTAGTGCCGCCACGACTAAAAAAACCTATGATGCCTACCAAGACAGCAAAAAATCTAGAAATATTACAAGAATGGCACAGGCAGAATATGAAAAGACCAAGCTAAGCCTAGAAAACGCTCAGAAGCTCGCTGAACAGAAACTCGCTGATTTAGACAAACTTTATTTTAAAATCGGACAAGACTTTCATGAATTTAGGGAGATTTCCGAGCCTCTAATTGACAAATTGAATCAGGGGGAGCCAAAAACATATAGAGATAAAAAATCCAAAAAAGATTGAAATGGAAAAAATTGAGAATATTTCCATGAACTCCGCTGCTTACTTAGGCGGGGTGATGATTTTTGGATTATGGGGAACTTGGATTTTTTTCAATCATGCCAAAGACAATCTACAAAAAGCAAAATCCATTCAGTCCAATGTTGCACAATTTACTAAAAATACCAACGTAACTCGTACTTATTTAAAAGACTTATCTAACTATCTTGAAGTTATCATAATTAACATCAACGACCTGCATGAGAAATTTAAAGACTACTTGGATATTTTAAAACAAACATCTTCTTTGGTAAAAACCAATCAAGTGAAAATAATAGAACATAAAACAGAGCTTCATCGCAAAATTGAAAATGGTTATGCCCTGGCTGCAATACTAACAGATGTTATGACCACACCCATATTTAAGATTGAAACAAGCAACGGCAAGCCTGTTTATAATGAAGATGGCACTCCTATGTTTCAGCAAGAAGAAGGTGGTCATGCTCTAAATGACAAGCAAATGCAAGCAGTGATGGATCAAGCAGCCTCGGATAGTAAGGAATATACATCATAAAGAACTCAAAACCCGTTGCTCATCGGTCATTTTAATCACATTAAAGTGACCGATGACATCTTATTTGGCAGGTAACAATGACAACAACAGCAAAATTTGATTGGACAGGCGAGCTTAACAAAACCGTTACTCATAGCCTTGTAACCACTTTTGGTTTGGATTTTTTATTATTTGAAGATAAAAAAGGCGGTGATGTGGATACCATTCACAACGTCCGTCAAGGCATATGGGCAACTGATGAAGCTCGTTCTGCCTATGAGAATCGTGGTGATTACAATTCACACGCTTATCATTCGCATGAAAATTATATCAACAAAGGCAGAGAAGATAAGCAAAAATACCAATCGGGCGAATTGCATGATGCCTACCGTAACACCACAATGAAACACGGCGAGAAACGTCATTTAGACCATATTATCTCCGCCAAAGAAATTCATGATGATGCAGGTAGAGTTTTGGCAGGATTGGATGGCTCGGAACTTGCCAATCAAAATAGCAACTTTCAATCCACCTATGACAAAATCAATATTGCCAAAAAACAACATTCTACCGAAAAATTTTTGAATGAAGTTTTGCCAAAAAGTATTAATAATTATGAAGCCAAAATTAAAAACTACGAGCAACAACTGGCAGAACTCCCAAAAGATGCTCACGGTCAAGATGTTTTGGATTTAAAGCAGAATTTACGTCAAGCCAAGGAAGATTTGGAGGCTTTACAAAATATTGATAAAGAAGCCATGATTAAAACTGACAAAAAAGCACGGAGGGAATACAATCATGAAATTGGTATGGCTTATTACACCAGTAGTAAATTTTTTAAAAACACAGGAAAAGCTGCTGCCAATCAGGGATTTCGTATGGGTGTAAGGCAAGCTGTTGGTTTGTTATTGGCGGAGATTTGGTTTGAGTTAAAAGAAGCTCTGCCAAATCTTTTAAGGAAATGTCAAATAAATTTTAGCCTTGAAATGTTTTGGGGGGAACTAAAAAATACCTTAAACAATATTTTTGAAAGGGTAAAATTAAGATTTAAAGATGTGCTAAATACCTTTAAAGACAGTTTTATTGCTGGGGTTTTGTCTAGTATTACCAACACTGTTTTAAATATTTTCTTAACCAGCACCAAATTGATGGGAAAACTTATTCGTGAATCTTGGAATAACTTGGTACAAGTCATCAAACTGTTGGTATTAAATCCCCAAAAGTTGGCATTTGGCGATTTGATGAGAGAGATTGCTCGACTTATTTTTGCAAGCGTTTCTACCATATTGGGCGTTATGCTCCATCAGCATTTGGCGACAGTCTTAACCATACCTTTTGGCACAGAGATTGCCGCTTTTGTCAGTGCATTATTTACAGGTCTTTTGATGGTTGGCACTGCTTATTTTATTGATTATAGTCCCCTTATGAAAAAAGTGTGGGAGTTTTTAAATAATCTTAAAAATAAGTATGATGTCTTTTTAGACCATATGAAAGAGATTAATGCCGAGCTTAATGCTTATGTTGCCAATCTTGCCAAAATAGAGTTTAATCTCAACCCCCAAGAGTTAAGGGATTTATCTAATGCTCTTAGCTATGCCAGCAATGAAACCCAAAAGGGGCAAATCTTAAAAGCTGAGATAGACAGACGTGGCATAGAATTACCCTATGAAATGGGAGATAGTGCCAGCACCATGTCATGGCTACAAAGCAAAGCCAAAAAGCTCCATGGATGATCTTACGCCTTTTCCCTGCACATCTTGTGGCAAATGCTGTCGCCGTGTCAATCTGAGTGAACACACTGCTTATTTAGATCGTGGCGACGGTGTTTGTCGTCATTTTGATGATGACACCAACCTATGTTTGATTTATGATGACCGTCCGCTTATTTGTCAGGTAGAGAATTATTATAAAAAGCATTTAGCCGAACACATCGCTTGGGACGATTTTGTTCAGCTAAACCTACAAATCTGCGAAAAGCTATGATTAGACGACAAGCCCCCCACACGCCATTTCCACCGCCTTGACAATCGCTAATGCTTTTTTATTGGTTTCATCCCACTCTGCCACAGGGTCGGAGTCTGCCACCACGCCTGCCCCTGCTTGGATATAGACTTGCCCGTCTTTTAGTACAGCAGTGCGAATGGCAATGGCGGTATCCATGTTGCCCGCCCAGCCCAAATAACCCACTGCCCCACCAAACACGCTGCGGCGAACAGGCTCCACTTCGTCGATGATTTGCATGGCTCGGATTTTGGGAGCTCCTGACAGCGTGCCTGCTGGGAAAGTTGCACAAAATACGTCTAGGGCGTCCTTATCAGCTGACACCACGCCTTCTACGTTGCTGGCGATGTGCATGACCTGCGAGTAGCGTTCAATAAACATTTTATCGGTTACCTTGACCGTGCCGATGTCGCACACCTTGCCAATATCATTACGCCCTAAGTCAATGAGCATCAGATGTTCAGCGATTTCTTTTTGGTCGGAGAGTAGCTCGGCTTCTAATGCTAAATCTTCTGCCGTATCCATGCCACGACGGCGAGTCCCTGCCAAGGGTCGCACGGTAACTTTGCGCTCATCGCCCACCGCCTCAACGCGAGATAAAATCTCAGGCGATGCCCCTACGATGTGAAACGGCTTATCATTGGCAAGCTCGCCTTGGATAAGAAACAGATAAGGGGACGGATTAAGGTATCTCAACGCCCGATACACCGCGAGCGGGTCGCCACTGTACTCACCTGACAGACGTTGGGCAGGAACAACTTGCATGACGTCCCCTGCCTTGATGTATTCCTTAATGCGGTTTACGTCTGTGCAGAATTTATTTTGTCCTGTCTGTGAGACAAAATGCGGTAGGGGCTGTTTTTTGACGGTCAAATCAGGTTTGTGAGTGAGCAGATTTTCAATAATATCAAGTTGTTTGACCGCTTTTTTATAGCCGTCTTTGGCGTTCACATCGGCATAGACCACGATAGATAGGGTGTGTTCTAGGTTGTCAAATACCACCACAGACGATGATAGGGTAAGCCACATATCAGGCAGAGCCAAAGGGTTGGGCGAATTTGACACGCCCACAGACGGCTCAATCACTCGTATCATGTCATAACCAAAATAGCCTACCAATCCGCCACTAAATGCAGGTAGCTCGGACATTTCGTTTTGGCATGGGGTTTTATATTCTGCCATAAAGGTACGGATAAACTCAAATGGGTCGGTGTCGTGCGTGGTCGTCTCGTCCTTGCGAATGTCCTTTACCACCACTTTACCGTCATGATACTCGATGACAATGTCCGAACCCAGCCCAATCATAGAATATCTTGCCCAACGTTCGCCCCCCACAACCGATTCAAATAAATAAGCAGACGCAAAAAATTTACGCAAATTAGCAAACACCGACACAGGCGTGGCATCGTCCATAAGGCGTTTTTTAATCAAGGGAATGTGGGTATAGCCTTGCTCGACTAGGTCGTGGAAGTCGGATAAAGATAACATGGGAAATCCTAAAAATCGTTTGGATTATTATAACCCAAAATGCGTGGCAAAAGACAATAAAAGATCGCCCAAGCTCTCACTTGACGGTCATCATCAAATCAGCCCGCTCACTACTGCCGACTGATACAGGCGTTTGGCACGGCTACCCGTCCCACAAAACACCATGACGGGCTTGGGCAAATCAGACAACAGATGAGCAAATGCCGTTACCGTCTCCAAGTGCAAACTCTCTCCATCCACAGGCAGATGACGATAGGACAAGCCAACCTGCTCGGCACTTTGGCACAGCTCGGCAGTCTTGGGCTGACCTGCCATCTCATCATCAAAACGCAAATTTATCAAACTCTTAAAACCCAGCTCGGACAAGGCTTGACATTGACAAGGGTGGATTTGTTTATACAATGTGATGTTCGTGTGCATGTGAGCCCCCATATTTGGTGATTTATAATAAGACTTATCTTACCCAAAAACAGGCGGGCATTCAATGCCATTTTGACATAAGCTTATGAAAAATATTAAAATTTGGGAGATTTTTAAAAATTTTAGAACAAGGAATGTAAAATTGATTAAAATTTAATCAGACTATTTTCAATTTTCAATTTTCAATTTTCAATTTTCAATTTTCAATTTTCAATTTTC
>ERZ1023461.75-NODE-75-length-31237-cov-60.262459_pt1 | contig 31237 bp, 25 predicted proteins | sample MGYA00380528_ERZ1023461 | MGnify/ENA primary metagenome ERZ1023461 (study PRJEB33173, sample SAMEA4830392) | metagenome | study: EMG produced TPA metagenomics assembly of the PRJEB25223 data set... | reverse complement strand
CCGTCATGGGCAGGCATGGCTCGCCATGAACGGTTTTCTTTAATTTGGGGTTTTGTAGGAAGTCTAATGATAACTTAAAATCAATGTGGCAAATCTTTTCTAATCAACGCCGAATATTCTTGTGATGAAATATTACCACGATTGCCCAAATGAACCACTTTGGGATTGGCAAGCGCATTATTTTTCCAAACGGTCAACTCATGCTTATTGTCAATCGCCCCTTTATCGTATAAATAATCCGCCAATCTGCCCGAAACGATAATGCGATAATCCATCGGTACATCATCAATCTGACTTACCATTTTATAAATAACCGTAGTACAGTTACTAAATAACGAATGATAAAATTTGGGCTTATCATTTAAATGATGACCATAATCCAAATAAGTTAAAAACAGATTTCTCATTTTGTCTTTATCATACAAAACAGGATAAACAGACACCCGCTCATCTCTGATATTGGTACGTGTATAAATCAAATCTCGCTCATCCCCTGCAATGATGGATAAATCATACAGTCTAAAAAATCCGCCAATCGTTGAAAACTCTTCACCAATCTCTTTACGAGTTTCTACCGAAAACACAAGCCTGTCAATATTACCCATCCCATCATCAAAGCCAAACGACACCATGATGTGAGCGATACTGTCCATGCCCCATGTCGTGCTAATCATATCAAGGCTTGATAAGTGATTGAGATTATAAGTGCGAGTATCCCAACGCTCGGTATAAGTGTCACCATGCCAATCAAAATCACGCACGTTGTGTATTGTGATAATATTATTGTTTTGGGTATAAGTAAATTGATGACGAAATTCATCTTGCCATATTCTGTCATTGCTGGGTTTCATGCTAAAAAACCAAGCAAACACAATACCAACAACCAATCCAAAAATGCGTACAGAATAATAACTTAATTTATCAATAATAAGCTGATTGGCAGATTTGACAATATAACTATCGGGCATAATTGCAATGACGGATAATAATAAAATAAAACCAATAACAATATAAGTCAATCTCCCCAAAGGCATATGCACCCATAATACCAAACACGCCCATATCGCCAATAAAATAATCATAAACGCATATAAAACAAAAAGCTTAGTCATGGTTTGTCCTTAACACTTGTTATAAAGTCTGTGGCGAATAGTAAATTAAGTGATATTAGACTTCTTTCCAAACCCTGATTTTTGTAGATTTTTAAAAACTTCAACCCTAATACTTACAAGGGTTTATTTTTAGTTTGGAAAGAGATTTATTATTAAAATACTAAAAAAGCAGATATTGCTATCATACCCCAAATTTGCTAAACTTGCACTTATTTTTGATTGGAAGTTCTTATGATAAAAACCCAAGACATCGCCGAGTTTGCCCCCAATGACAACCTAACCATTTGGGACGTGCGAGATGCTGACAGTTATAGGTCAGGTCATATCGCCCATGCCATCAATGTGCCAATTGAGCATATCAATGCCGAGACACTCGCCCAAAGCGTGGGCGATGTGTATGTGCTGTGCGGTGGTGGCACAAAGGCAGGGCGTGCGTGTGAGCTGTTAGAGAGCCTTGACCCAAGCCGTACCTATATCCATCTGACAGGCGGTACTCGTGGGGCAAAGGCGTTGGGCTGGACACTTATCGAAAACTGATTGATTAAAAATAATTAAAAATCAACAACTTAAAAATTTTTTTGAAATTTTTTAAAATAAATGATTGACACCACCCAAATTTACGCTATAATACGCACCACTAACAGCGATGATACATCGCAAATTGGTAAATCGGGGCGTAGCGCAGCTTGGTAGCGCATCTGCTTTGGGAGCAGAGGGTCGGGGGTTCAAATCCCTCCGCCCCGACCATTTAAAGCCTGTTTAGGCTTTTTTTGTTAGTATTGCAAGTTGAGCGCCTGTAGCTCAGTTGGATAGAGCATCCGCCTTCTAAGCGGGTGGTCGCAGGTTCGAATCCTGCCAGGCGCGCCATTTGCCTGATTATGAATGGCACATCTCATTATGGTGGGTATAGCTCAGTTGGTAGAGCCCCGGATTGTGATTCCGGTTGTCGTGGGTTCAAGTCCCATTACTCACCCCATATTCAAAACCACCCTATTGGGTGGTTTTTTACATCTCGTCTTTTATTTTTTATCCACATCCATCCAACAAAAAGGAAGTGCTCAGCACATCCCTACGTTTGCATATTAGACTTCCTGCAAAACCCTGAATTAAAGAAAACCGTTCGTGGTGAGCTATGCCTGCCCATGACGGTTTTCCGCTACCCGCAGGCATAGCTCAGGGCGAACGGAAAACCTAGTTTTGCAGGAAGTTTATTGTTAAATTTGTGACAACTTTAAAAGCTCTTTGGTCGCACCTGTCTTTTTCCGCCTACTTTAAATGACTGACTTCATCCACCAAATCATCAAGCAGAGCATCAAAAATATCATCGCCTGACAGCTGTTCTAATGGTTTATGGGGCTTATGTGTAGGCTTTGGTGGTGCTTGCATTTGTGCCTGTTCTGTCAATGTTTGGTTGACTTGACTGGCTTGGTTGGTTTGAGCAACATTATCCATCATGTCGCTATTTTTACCAATCTTGTTATCCATAGCAGATTGTTGGGTGCTGCCAGCACTTACCTGTGGTTTTACCCCCACTTCATGCTCTATTTTCTGCTGTGGTTTTTGCTTTGCCATTGACTCGGGCTGATTTTGCACACCCTTATCACTAACATCTTTGACATCTTTGGCGTGCCAAAAACCATAACGATTGACCGTCCACCACGCTAAAAACTTACTGGCGGTAATGCTGTGTAGCTCATCAGGCAGTTTTACCACGTTCAAGCCCAGCTCTTGCCATGTCCGCTCATCCGTCTCGCCCTGCTCACACGACTCTTTTGCCACAAAAATCTCATCTGGCAAGCCATCATACACTACTCGCCTATCCCATGCTTTTTGGGTCAGGTTCATGCGTGTGAGCTGATAAAATACGCCATCATGCCAGATGACATAACTGCGGTACTTAGGATGAACAAAAATTACGTCTATCGTTCTGTTGGCGGTGCGACTGGTTGGATTTTTCATGACAAAGACATCAAAAAGGGCTTATTTCTATTTTATCAAATTTTTTCATCATTTTAGTAAAATTATCTAGGGCGTGCCTACCATTGATAACATTTTTATAAAATAAGATGAGAATTTAATAATTTCAATCAATTTTTGCACGAAAAATGGCTAAATCTTGTGGCTCGAAGGCGAAAACTTGTCTGATAGAATAACTATCAACCTGCGTTTTTTCCTTGAAAAACGTGCGATTTCCCCTATTTTTCATGGCAAATACCAAAGGCAGGCACGCCCCAAAATTCTCCCAAAATATCCCTTGCATTCATGGGGAATTTTGCTATACTGTTACTAGATTTATCAACTAAGCGGTATCCTTTTCACACCTTTATTAAGGAGTTTACCATGTATCAGCACGTGTTACTTGTTACCGACTTAAATGACGACACCGACATTGTCGCCAGCAAAGCCAAATGGATTTTGGATTCGTCCCCTGCTGCCCAGTTATCTGTGCTACATGTGGTCGAAGAGACCATGCTCGGCTTTGGTTATGAACTCATTCCTGCGTCCGCCCTGCACGAAGAGATAGATGATGAGCGTTGCCAAGTGGCTCGCACTCGCCTTGCCGAAGTGTTGGCACGCAACAACCTACACGCCCACAACGCCAAAATCAAAACCGCCATCTCAGGACGTAAAGGCATCGTGGATTACTGCAACACCCACGCCATTGACCTAGTTGTCATCGGTCGCCACAAACGCACAGGACTATCAGCGTGGCTGGCAGGGGCGACTGCCGACAGCATTTTGCCCGATGTGGACGCTGATTTGCTCGTGGTGCAGTTAGGTTCGGTCAGTTAAACAAACATCATAATAAGGGCAAATTTGGGTTTGCCCTTATTTTTTGCCATTTTTAAAAATGTTCGTTTGCCCTTTGATAAAGTATTGATTTTTGGGCGAATATAATTTGCCCCTACACGTCCAAATTTTAAAATATATCTTTAGGGCGTGTCTGCCTTTTGTATTTGCAATGAAAATCACGAAAAATCGCACGTTTTTCAAGGAAAAAGTGAAGTTTGATAGTCGTTCTATCAAACGAGCTTTTGACTTCGAGCCACAAGATTTAGCCATTTTTCATGCAAAAACGATTAGTTTTTTTCTAAAATATTTCTATATTAAATCTCTTTCCAAACTAAAAATAAACCCTTATAAGTATTGGGGTTGAAGTTTTTAAAAATCCATAAAAATCAGGGTTTGGAAAGAAGTCTATTGTAAATAGTGTTATAAAGGGCAGGCACGCCCTAATTAAACAATATCAAAATGTTTATTTGCCCAAATTTTTATCAACCTCTTTAAAATACCATTTTCTTATCATAGTTTTTAGGTTTATTTTTCAGCTTTTTCCCATAAAACTTGACAAAATCCCCCCAACCCTTAAAATAGTAGCTTTACTACAACACAGCTACCGCCATGACCAACACCCAAACTCTCACCCTTATCCAACCAGACGACTGGCACATTCATCTGCGTGATAATGATGCCCTTGCCACGACCGTACCGCACGCCTGTTTGAGCTTTAACCGTGTCATCTGTATGCCAAACCTTGTGCCACCTGTCAAGACAACCGAGCAAGCGGTCGCCTACCGTGAGCGGATTTTGACCGCCCTTGATAAAGCGGACGTTCCAAGCCAGCGTAAGGCTGAATTTGACCCACGCATGGTCTTATACTTGACCGACCACACCACAGCCGATGAGATAGCCCATGCCAAAGCCTCAGGCATCGTGCAAGCCGTCAAGCTCTATCCTGCGGGGGCGACCACCAATTCGTCAGACGGCGTTACCGACATTTTGGGACGGGCGGACGTGTTTGAAAGTATGCAAAAACACGGTATTCCGCTTCTTGTACATGGCGAAGTTACACATCATGACGTGGATATTTTTGACCGTGAAAAGCGGTTTTTGGACGAGATTTTGTCCGTGATTATCAAAAATTTCCCCGAACTTCGCATCGTCATGGAGCATATCACCACCGCAGACGCTGCCGATTTTTGCCTTGCCCAAGCGGACAACGTAGGGGCAACCATCACGCCACAGCACCTATTATTCAACCGCAATCATATGCTTGTGGGCGGAGTCAAACCGCACTTTTATTGCTTGCCAATCCTAAAACGTGCCAACCACCAACAACGCCTACTAGAAGTCGCCACCTCTGGCAATCCCAAATTTTTCTTAGGCACAGACTCTGCTCCCCATGCCACCCACACCAAAGAAAACGCTTGCGGTTGTGCAGGGTGCTACTCCGCCCCCCACGCCCTACCCCTATATGCCACCGCCTTTGAGAGCGTGGGAGCGTTGGATAAATTAGAAAATTTTGCCAGCGTGTTTGGGGCAAAATTCTACGGACTGCCTGTCAATACCAGCACCATTACCCTTGTCAAATCGGACATGAGCGTGCCGAACAGCTACCCCTATCTTGACGGCAAAAGCCTAACCCCCCTACTGGCAGGGCAAACCTTAGCATGGTCAATACAATCATGAACAGTACAGCCATGAATAGCAAAATGACAAGCCAAACAACCGAAACCAAAGACGACAAAAGCCCACTTGCCAAACGCTTTCGGGGCTTTATGCCTGTCGTTGTAGATGTGGAGACGGCAGGATTTAACGCCCAAACAGACGCTTTATTAGAAATCGCCTGCATTCCCATTTTGATGAATGATGACGGCAAACTCTATCAAGGCGAGCCATTAAACGCCCATATTGAGCCGTTTGTCGGGGCAAATTTAGAGCCGTCCGCCTTAGAATTTACAGGCATTAACCCCGATAGCCCCTTTCGCAAAGCCATCGCCCAAGACGAAAAAAAGGCAATCCGCCAAATTTTTAAATCCCTAAAAGACACCAAAAACGCCCACGGCTGTCGCCAATGTATTTTGGTGGGGCATAATGCTCATTTTGATTTGGGTTTTTTAAATGCCGTCATCGCCCGCACCAATTCAAAAAATCAGTCGCCCTTTCATGCGTTTAGCGTGCTAGACACGGCAAGCCTGTCCGCCCTAGCCTATGGGCATACGGTGCTTGCCAAGACGTGCCTTATGGCAGGGATTGAGTTTGATAATAGCCACGCCCATTCGGCACTTTACGACACCCAAAAAACCGCCGAACTGTTTTGCAAGATTTTTAATGAAATGGGTATGCTTGACATTAAGGGCGAACAAATTTAAGATGAACTTTTTGTTTATTTGTTCAAAAAATCAATGGCGTAGTCCGACTGCCGAACGAATTTTTGATTCACACATTGGCATCCATACCCGTTCGGCAGGCACTAGCCGAAACGCTCGCCACAGTGTCAATCACGCCGACATTGAGTGGGCAGATTTGATTTTTGTCATGGAACATAAACACAAAAAACACCTAGCCCAACACTTTGGTAACCAACTGTCCACCAAAACTGTTATCGTGCTTGACATTAGTGATGATTATGGCTATATGGACGATGAGTTGATTGAGATTTTAACATTGAGCGTCTCGCCCTATCTGCCGTCATCAGAGCTAACCACTTAACACCACTTAAATAAGGAAACATCATGCCGTCATTTGACATCGTCTCTGAACTTAACGTTCAAGAAGTGCGTAACGCCATTGGCAACACCGACAAAGAAATCGCCACTCGTTTTGATTTCAAAGGTAGCGACATCACGGTCGAGCTAAACGAAAAAGCCAAAACCGTAACCATTACCTGCGACAACGAACTGCAAGCGGACAACGTCTATGCCATTTTTGAAAAACAGCTCATCAAGCGTGGCGTGGATTTGCAAAGCCTAGACCCACAGGACAAAGCCCAATCAGGCAAACACACCAAGCAAGTCATCAACCTAAAAGACGGACTAGACTCTGATACCGCCAAAAAAATCAGCAAAGCCATCAAAGAGAGCGATTTGAAAGTCTCAGCCAGCATTCAAGGCGATAAAATCCGTGTCTCCGACAAGAAAAAGGACAATTTGCAAGCGTGCATGGCGTTTTTAAAAGAAAAATCGTTTGGCGTGCCACTGCAATTTAACAATTTTAAAGATTAATTTTTTGGTAGTAGTATAAAAAGCATGGCGAACTAGGTTTTCCGTTTGCCCTGAGCCTATCGAAGGGTCGGAAAACCGTTATGGTTCGACAAGCTCACCACGAACGGTTTTCTTAATAGTATACTTTTTGAACTAGAACCAATTTTTAAAAAATTATTAAAATTCATCAAGTTATAAACTTTCTTAAAATTTTTAAAAATCTTGCTTGACGGACAAAAATAATCTGCTATAATAGCCCCACTTTTGAGAGACACGGTGAAAGCGTTCAAAAGTTGGTAAAGCGATTTTTAAAAAATCAGTTTTACGTCCTTGTGCTCCATTCGTCTAGAGGCCTAGGACACCGCCCTTTCACGGCGGTAACAGGGGTTCGAATCCCCTATGGAGTGCCACTATTTTAAATCCCCAAGTCATCACTTGGGGATTTTATTTTATCCAGTTGTTCATTCAATGTTCACTAAAAACACCCTTTAAATTTGCAAAATTACAACAACATTGCCTCTTGTAAATTTGCTATAATTTGCCATTTCCATTTATTCATCAACGCCTTTCATGCCAAAACAAAAGCTCAAAAACTGGCTCCCCACTCCCGAAAAATTGCGTGAAAACCGCATGATAAGCCTGTTCGCTCCGTTTTTGGCTGACCCACGCCTATGGCAGTTAAATCGCAACGCCCTAACCCGAGCGGTATATGTGGGCGTGCTGTGTGCCTTTTTCCCCTTGCCCGGTCAGATGCCCCTTGCCTTGATTGGGGCGTTAATCTTTCGTGCCAATGTGCCGATGAGTGTCGCCTTGACATGGATTACCAACCCTTTGACGACCATTCCGATTTTTTGGTTGGCGTATTCGGTGGGGGCAATGCTACTGGGCGAGCCTGTGATTGGCATTCGGGGCATGGGGCTGATTGTGTCCGATTTGACACTATGGGTAACCGGCAACGGTGGCAATCCTTTTGAGATGCACTCGGTGTTTTCCTTTAAGGCGTTTGCGTGGGGATTGCTGGTGTGTGGCATGATTACCAGTGTCGTGCTGGGCATTGCCTTTCGCATATTTTGGCAATATCGTATCGCCAATGACTGGCAAAAACGGCAAGGCTACAACGCAACCGCCCCCAAATTTCGCACCCAAAAAGGACATAAAGCCAGAGAGCAGGCAAAAAATATGGATTCTGATGATTTTTCTATTTAGGGCATACCCACTCTTTTGATGTGATTGTTTTTGATGTGATTGTTTTTGTAGCAACATAACTACACCCAACGCCCAAGCACAGCATTGACCGCACTTTCGGTACGTAAAATCCGCTCACCCATATTTACCGATTGTACACCCACACTTGCCAGCAAATCAATCTCATAAGGCACAAACCCTCCCTCCGCTCCGATGATGATAATCTTAGGCAAGGGATTTTTGCTGACAAAACTTGTAAAACTTGTCTTGGCATAAGGGTGAAAGACAAGGGCGGATTTATCATTTATCAAACCGGGCAATTCGTCCTGCACAAAGGGCTTAAAGCGTTTGGCAAGGGTGATGATAGGTGGCACGCTATCCACACCCTGTTGTAGCCCTTCTAGCACAAACTCATCAAGGCGGGCAAGCAGGGGCGACCCCCAGTAGCTTTTGTCGGTGCGAATGGAATTGATAAGGATAATATGATGAACCCCAAACGCTGTCATATCCATGATAAGCCGTCTTAGCACCTTAGGGCGTGGCAAGGCAAGCATGACCGTTACGCCAAGTTTGGACGGTGGGCCGGTGTCTAGGCGGATATTTTCTAACGTACAAATTTTATCATCTATATAAGCAATTTGCCCCACGCCCATTTTGTCGCCCATTTTGCCGATTTTTAGGGTGTCGCCAACGCTTGCCTTTAACACTGTTTTGATATGGTTAAGCTGGTCAGCATTGCCAATCATAGCGGTGGTATCGTCAAAGGCGGACGGGGGTAAGATGATGATATTCATAACAATTTCCTTATCATGTCAAACTGCACCTTATCCGCCCCTGCCCGCTCTTGTACCAGTCTTTGACCGCTCTCGCCTGCTTGTTTGGCAAGGGCTGGATTATCCAGCCACGCCTTAACCGCCCCATACAGTCCGTCATCATCGCTTTGTACGAGTACGTCCACATCGGCAAAATCACGCACAATCTCGGCACAGTTTTTGACATACTGCCCCATGATGACAGGCTTGGCAAGGCTCACAGGCTCAATGGGGTTATGACCGCCCTTGTCCACAAACGAACCGCCCACCACCGCCACATCGGATAGCTCATACCACAGCATTAGCTCGCCCATACTGTCCGCCAAATACACCTGTGTATCATCGGCTATCGGCTCGCCCCGACTGCGTCTGTGATAGACAAAGTCCGTGCAAAGGCTTGCCACGTCATCAAAGCGTTCGGGGTGGCGTGGCACTAGGATAAGCAGTAAATCAGGAAAATCAGCAAGCAGTCGCTTATGCGTATCTAGTGCCAACAGTTCTTCACCGTCATGTGTGCTTGCCATGACCCAAATGGGACGGTTTTTGACAAAGTCGGTAAAGTTGGCAAGGGATTGGATTTTGCCAATCCGACCACTCCATTTTAGAGAATACGCCTGCTTGACCTTATCTGGATTTGCCCCAAGTGCGATGAAGTTATGATAACTTTGCTCATCTTGGGCGATGATGAGTGATAAGTTTGCCATCATACTTTGGCTAAGACGGGTAAATTTGGCATAACTATCAAAGGATTTTTGGGTTAGGCGGGCATTTGCCATGACGCTGGGTATGCCCCGCCTTGCCAATACTGATAGGGTATTCGCCCACAGTTCGGTCTCAACAAACACCGCCATTACAGGGCGAACGTGTGCCAAAAACCGCCCCACCACCGCCACATCGTCCACAGGGACAAAGCTGTGCTGTACCGATTTGCCCAGTTCATCTTTAAAAAGCATCTCGGCACGGTTAAAGCCCGTCTGCGTGGTACTCGTTATCCACAGATGATAGCCATCAGATAGCATACGCCGAAGTAGCGGATAGGCGGTGTTTAGCTCGCCCAACGACACGGCATGACACCAAATGACGGGCTTGTCATGGCTAATAGACAAATAACCCTGCCCGAACCGCTCGGCAATCTCACGCTCATAATGGGACAGGTTAGCTTTTTTGCGTGCCAAAAACAAGCGATAAAGCGGTTTTAGGGCGGTAATGGCAAGGCGATAATATAGGGGCGGACGCATGTTAGGACATCATACTTAGCAAGATAAATAGCAATACCGCCCCCACGCCCACAGCGATGAACAGCATGCCATAACGCTTGTCTGAGACCATCTCGGTGCGGTAGTCACTTTTTAGAAGTTCCACTTGATTCATGTAAGCACAGACCTTTTTGGCTTCGGGATGTCCGCCATCGGCTGATTTGCGAAGCCAATGCTCGCCCATGCTCACGTCCATCGCCATACCGCCATCACTCGGAGCAAAGCCTTGATAATACAGACGGCTAAGCAGTTTTTGGGCTCGGACATCGCCCATCTCGGCAGAGCGTTTGGTGAGCATGACCGCTTTATTGATGTCCACGCCCACGCCACGCCCACCAAAATAGTACAGGGCTAGGCGAAGCATGGCAGACGGATTGCCCTGCTTGACCAGTCCCACCAGTAAGGCAAGTGCCTGTTTGCGTGCCTGCACCTGCTTGTCATTAAACACAATCTCATCCATCTGCTTGCCTTCGGCGATTTTGGCATCGATAAAAGCATCAAACTTGGTCAGTACTGCTGTCGCCTTTTGGTATTCACTCACGGCATCGCTTGGGGTATTGATGTTGAGCAAATCTTGGTACGCTTCATCAAAAAGCTTGGGCGTGTGCGACGCTCTCGCCCTTTGCTTATAGGCGGAAGGGGGTAAGTTTGTGGTATTGGATTGGTGCGGACTTTTGGCTTGATGTGGTGTGTTTGGGCTTACAACATGAGCTTGACTGGCAGACTTGGCAGGTTGTAAGGTTTGCATATCTTGCACAACTGGGGCTGGGCCATGGCTGATTGGTTGTCCATCCACCATGAATTGATTAAAACTTGTTAAATCATCTTGCCCATCGTTTGTCAAAGGGTTTATTGAATGATTTTGCAAGTCGTTATTTAAATTATTTTGCCCATTATCTTGCCCGTCACGTGGCAAGTGGTTTTGTAAACCACATTGCAAACCATTTTGTAAAATAGCTTGCTCATTCCGCTCATCTTGCTCATCAACCGCTTGCACTGACTTATCTACTTGCGTTAAAAATAGCGGTTGTTCGCTAAATAACTGCTTGGCTTTATCATCAGCATTTGCACTGTACTGCAATCGCTTAAAACCCTCAATAAAATCATGCACCGCCCAATACAAACTATCCTCTGCCACGCCCACACCTTGCCCATTATCATCAAGACCTGCCACAAAGGTGCGGTCAATCGTGCCAAACAGCCTTGCCCCGATGACAGACAGGATAAAAAACCTATCTGCCACCGCTTGCCCTGCCTGCCCCACGCCTTGGCACAATACGCCCATACCATAATAAAAGCCCTGCAACTGCTCATCTGTCATCTGACTTTGGGGGTCTGCCCCCATCTGCGAGAACAGGCGAGCATAGACACGGCTAAACCCTTGGGCGGTGTAGATATTTACGGTAGGCTTAACCACTGACTGGGCAAGCTCTTGCTTTATCACCTGCACGACATGATACGCCAAGATGATGATGAGCCGAGCAAAGTCATCATGAGATAGCACACGAGCTTCGCTCACACTCTTGCCTGCCAAGTCTGATTTGACCGCCGATAAGAACACATCCAGCAGTTTAAGACTATCCAAATCCGCCTTGAATGCCGTCTGCTGAGCGATGAGTGCGGACAGTCGCTGATGATAGGCAAAGCGTTTGCCCGTCACACTCATGCCCTGCCACAGCTCATGCACTTCTTTATCAAATTCAAACCACACAAATGAGGTGACACTCATGCTTTATCCCCGAGCATATTATTTAAAAATTCAAGCACATTTTTAGAGCTTACCTTTTGTTGTAAGGCGAGAAGCTCTGTCTTAACCATCTCTTTATCATCATCTGCTAGCGTATACCAACGTGCCAGAGCCGATAAGGCACGAGAAGCCAGTACAGGATTTATCACATCCAAACGTGCCAAAGCCGACAGATACAGTAAGATGCCGTCTTTTGTCCATAGCTGAGTGGGTTTATTTGCCAATGCTCCAAGTGTGGTACGCACACGATTTGGCGTCTGCCAATCATAATCCGTTCGCTCCATTAGGGTCTTGATAAATGCCACATCACGACTGTCCGCCCCTGCTTGCACACTAAACCACTGGTCAATGACCAAATCATCATCATGATATTCTTCATAAAACTGAGTGGTATAATCATCTGCATTTGGCAAGCCAAACTCAATCATCGCCCCCAATGCTCCGAGCTGTTCACTCATGCAAGTGGCGTTGGTGTACTGGCGTTCGGTGCGTTCGGTCATGTCAAGTTTGGCGGTCAATGCCAGATTGAGTAGCACATTTCTAAGGAGTCTCACCCCACGAGCGTCAGGCGTGTCTTCATACGGCACGATAGGCAGAGCATCATACCACACTTGTACATGGTCGGCTAAGGCGTGGGCGATTTGCTCTTTTAGGGCGGTGCGTGTCGCCTTGACCGCTTGTGGGTCGTAGTCTTTATCGTACGCCACCGCAAGCTCGCTTTCGCTTGGCACGTCAAACAGGCGAGCGGTCAGCATGGGGTCTTTGTGCATGAGCGTTGGCACGATACGTTTTAGGGTGTCGGTCAGAAGAGCGACATTGTCCGATTTGCCAAACAACAATCTACCCACCAACGTCTGCACCGCTTGCCATTGATTAAAGCCTTCATTTTCAAATTGTACGATTTTTACCAAATCTTCATCAGTATAGTCAAATTCTAGCTTAACAGGGGCGGAAAAATTACGCAGTACCGACACCACAGGACGCACTCCACCCAAATCCAACCCGTCAAAACTAAACGTATCGCTGTCTTTGGTCAAAAGCAGCAATTCTTGGGCAAGTAGCTCTCCACTCTCCCCATGAAAAATCGCCACGTCTATCGGTATGGGCAGGGCTTTTGGTTCATCAAATCCTGCCACATGACGAGTTTCTTGACTAAATGTCAGCTCAACGCCATCAGCCACCACTTCAAATCCACCCGACAGTACAGGCGTACCTGCTTGGGTGTACCATGCCAAAAAGTCCAGCACACGTTCATCACCTACGCTCATCGCTGATAAAAAATCTTCAATGGTAACGGCTTGACCATCATAGCGAGCAAAATATTCGTCCGTGCCTTGGCGGAATTTGTCCTTGCCGAGCAAGGTCGCTATCATACGCACAATCTCCGCCCCTTTTTCATAGACGGTAACGGTGTAGAAGTTGTTAATCTCCACAAAACTGTCAGGACGCACAGGGTGGGCCAGCACGCCTGCGTCTTCTTTGAACTGATGAGCCTTTAAAAAACCCACGTCATCAATGCGTTGTACCGCAGGCGAGCGATGACTTGATGAAAAACTTTGGTCTCTAAATACGGTAAAGCCTTCTTTTAGGCACAACTGAAACCAATCACGGCAGGTAATGCGGTTGCCCGTCCAGTTGTGGAAATATTCGTGGGCGATGACCGCTTTGACGTGAAAACTTCGCTCATCGGTCGTGGTTTTTGGGCTAGATAGCACGCAAGACGTGTTAAAGATATTTAAGCCCTTATTTTCCATTGCCCCCATGTTAAATTGCCCTGTGGCGACAATCATATAACGGTCAAGGTCGTACGCCCGCCCATAATGCTCTTCGTCCCATTTCATGCTGTCTTTTAGGGCAGTCATGGCAACGTGGCATTTGTCAATGTCGGCAGGCACGGCATAGATTTCTAGGAGTACTTCACGCCCTTCACTGGTCGTGTAGTGGTCGCTCATCACCGCCAAATCCGCCACCACGCACGCAAACAGGTAGCTTGGCTTTTTGGTCGGGTCGTGCCAGACGGCAAAATGTCTGTCATCGCCCACATCGCCTTTTTCTATCAAATTACCATTGGCAAGCAGTACAGGGAAATGCTTGCCCGCTTCTACTCGGGTGGTGTATTCGGTCAACACGTCAGGGCGGTCAGGAAAAAAGGTAATTTTACGAAAGCCCTCTGGCTCGCATTGGGTAACAAACATCAGCTCATCGCCCGTACCCGACTGATACAAGCCTTCTAGGGCAGTGTTGGTTTGGGGCGTGATTTTTACATCAATGGCAACTTTGGCGGTGTCGGGAGCGTTGTGAATGGTTAGGCTCTCATCATCTAGGGCATAATCATCAGCCGTCAGCACTTTGTCATTGATGCTAATGTTTAATAGTTCAAGCTCACGCCCCAACAACACAAGCTCGCCGTCATGTTCACGGTTCATGTTTAGCACGCTAGATACCGTGGCGTGGTCATCAAATACTTTTATGTCTAAATAAATGTCGTCCACACGATAGGCAGGTGGCGTGTAGTCTTTTAGGTAGATTTTTTGGGGTTCTTTATTGCTGTTCGTCATGGTTTTTCCTAGTTTAAATTTGGATTTAAATTGATAAAATTAACACGCCATACTATCAAATTTTTATCATGAAAAAAAGACCGTCTCACCCCAAAAATTACCAATATGGTCATTATTTTGACACAACTGCCCACAAAATCTCAAAAAAGATCAATTTTTTGTCCAAATACCCAAAAACAACCTTAAAATGACTTGCAAATGACTTGCTAAACCCAGTGAATTTTGTCATTATAATGTATGGTTTTCTCACATGATTTTGCAAATTGTCATTAAGTAGCAAACTGTGGTAAAATGGTACAATCGTCAAAATGGTTTTATAAAATTCTTCAATTAAGGAGCGTTTATGCTTACTTCTAAAATCTCAAAAGCCCTTGTATTGGCCTTGACTGCCAGCACCCTTATGGTGACAGGCTGTGCCAGCAAAAAACCAAAGTCACAAGTGGTTGTTGCCCCCCTAGGTGGTTATGGTGCTAACGGTGGCTATACTGGTGGTGCTTTGGTTAATAACTCAGCCGCCATCCAAAATGCCGCTCGCAACATGCAAGGCGTGGTGCATTTTGACTTTGACTCTGACGCCATCCGTGCCGACGCTGCTGCCATCCTAGACCAACAAGCCCAATTCTTGAACGCTAACCAAGGTGCTAGAGTACAAATCGCAGGTCATACCGATGAGCGTGGTACTCGTGAATATAACATGTCATTAGGCGAGCGTCGTGCCGCTGCCGTGCGTAGCTATCTTGCCAGCAAGGGTGTGAACACCGCCAATGTTGAGATTCTAAGTTTTGGCGAAGAGCAACCTGTTGCCACAGGCTCAAACGAAGCCGCTTGGGCTCAAAATCGCCGTGCTGAACTAAGCTACTAAGCGAACCTAAAACTGCCAGACCCAAATCTTGTGATTTTTGTCATCATGTGATTTGGGTTTTTATTGGCTATTGATGACTGGGTTTTATCATCAATATCATCAATAAATCTCTTTCCAAACTAAAAATAAACCCTTGTAAGTATTAGGGTTGAAGTTTTTAAAAATCTACAAAAATCAGGGTTTGGAAAGAAGTCTAATATCAAGCCGATTTTAAAAACCTCTCAAAATTCATGGTATGATTTTCTTATAAAATTGTTGCATAATTGTTGTTTTTTAAATGATTTGTAAACCCACCATCGCTTTTGTCATGATTTTAACGTAGAATACTACTGTATGATTAGGTTTAATATTGATGTCAATATTATTGAAAATACCAAAAATTAAATTTTTTATTTTTATTCATGATTAGGATGTGCCTGCCGTGCCTGCCTTTGGTATTTTATGATTATTTTATGATGATGGATTTATATTTCATTCATATTTAAATGGCAGGCAACCCCTAATCAGTAAGGAGCTTTTATGAATCTGATTAATCATTTACAAACGGTTGTTAGCCCCAAAGTCTTAGCCCTAATTGGCGAACATGATGGCAATGACACCGCCAAGACAAATGCACTAACAGGATTGTATGGACTGTTTGGTGCAAATCTTAGCAACCCTGATATTGCCACCAAAGTGCAAGCACTCACCCCTGCACAACTTGAAGATGGCAATCATGTGCTAAGTACTCTCATCCAAGATGCCCAAGGCGTCAGTCAAGTTGCCACCTTAAATAATGAGCTTGCCTTTGAACATGGACTGCCAAACACCACCACAGAAGCTCTAACTGCCAATGCCGCACCGCTCATCGTACGTGAACTGAACACACTGGCAGGGTCAAGTTCACTGCACACTTTCCTACAAGAAAAAACAGATGATTTTGCAGGGTTTTTACCCAACTGGGCAGAAAAATTACTGCCAGCGGGTCTGCTGGCAGGCGTTGGTGCTTTGGGGGTAACATCGTCAGCAGACATCGCCACTGATACCACAAGCATCGCAAGCACACCCGTGACACCAGTTACACCAACCACCGAGAGTGTCTCGGAGCCTACTGCCGCCCATGTTAATGGTCAAGTAGAGCTCATCAAAAAAGAAGAAGGTAGCTTCATGAAAGCCCTGCTACCCATCATTGGTTTGGTGATTTTTGCAGGGCTGGCATGGCTTCTGCTACGTAGCTGTCAAGAAAAACCCACGCCTGTGGCAGCACCTGTCACACCCCCTGCCGAGACCGCCCCTGCTGGTGGTGCCGTCGCAGGTTTAGCCCCCGCCACGCTTAACTTTGCCACCGACGAGACAGGTCAAGGCATCTACTCTTGCCGTGGCGAAGCAGGTAGCGAAGGTGTTTTTGCCAACATTCGCACCGCCCTGTCAGGCGTGTTTGGTGTCGCCGATGACACATGTCGTCTGAGTGTCAGCTCTGATGTGGCAGATACTTTGCCAGCTGGTGAGTATTTAACCGGTATCTTTAATCTCATCAAAGGCGTGCCTAATGCCAGCGTGAGCATCATTGACAAAACCATTCTCTTTAATGCTGCCAATGCCGATGATATCACCAAACTCATCGATGCTACCAAAGCCTTAGTTCCTGCTGACTTTGTGGTAGAAGCAGAGCCACAGCTTGACATTAATGTCGCTGTCGCCCAAAGCATTGATACCGCCAAAGTTGCCATTGTAGGTCTAAGTGAGACGCCTGCCCCATCTGTCGCTGATGATTTGGTGCGTGCCTTGAATAGACAAATCATCAACTTTGCCAATGATTCAAGCGAGATTCCTGAACCAAACAAAGAAATCCTTGACCTGGCAGCTGCCAAACTCATCAAACTGCCCGATGCCAAACTAAAAATCACAGGTCATACCGACACCAATGCTTCTTATGAGTACAACAAAGAGCTGTCCGAACAACGTGCCAGTGCCGTTCATGATTATCTGGTCTCTAAGGGTGTGCCCGATGAGCGTTTGGATACCTTTGGAGCAAGTTTTGACCATCCTGTGGCAACCAATGCCACCGAGCAAGGTCGCTTCCAAAACCGTCGCATTGAGTTCACACTAATCAAAGATGGTGAGCAAATCGCTGCTGTTGGTAATGCACCAACCAGTCCTGCCACTGCCATTGAACACGCTCATGAGCATGCCAATGATACGCCTGTTGATGTTGGTCTAGACGAGACAGTAACTGATGAACCCACCGCTGGCGTGGTCATCGCTGAGCCTGCCGAAGTCGCCCCTGAGCAAAACAACTAATCGGTTTTGACAAAATCGTGATACAATAAAAGCCCAACATGTCAGCATGCTGGGCTTTTATTTTTACTTTAAGAACACCCCATTCTCAACTTTATATAAGTGCTTAATTTATCAAGGGCGAATTGCAATTCACCCCTACAACCCAAAAATTATTATAGGATAATCAATAAGTTAGTATTTTAAGTTGAGATTGAAGTTTAAGAATACCAAACCATGCCCATCGTTGTCCTATTTAATAAACCTTATAATGTTCACAGTCAATTTAGAAAAGACCACGACCAGATGATGACACTTGCTGATTATTTTGATGATAAAAGCCTGCGTGTGGCAGGGCGTTTGGACAAGGACAGTGAAGGACTGCTTATTCTTACAAATAGCGGCATGCTCAACCATTTTATCACCACCCCATCCACACACAGCCAAACCAAGCCATGGGGAAAAACCTATTTGGTACAAGTAGAACACATCCCCACTTACGAGCAACTTCATGCTTTGCGTACAGGTGTTACCCTAAAAGACGGTAACACCCTACCTGCTCATGTCTTACACCTAAGTGATGACAATCTGCCCATTAACGTATGGCAAAGACATCCGCCCATTCGTGAACGTAAACATATCCCCACCGCATGGCTGATGATGACCATCTTTGAAGGCAAAAACCGCCAAATCCGTCGTATGACCGCTCATGTCGGTCTGCCTTGCCTTAGACTTATTCGTCTACAAATTGGTGATGATAAACTTTGTTGGCATGTTGGCAGCTTAGCTGTCGGACAAAGCAGACGCATTCATGTCAGTCATGATGAACTGACACAAATACTTTTGGACTGACGATACTGTAAGACATCTCATCATCATAGCCATTTATCAAAAACAAGCCACCCTTTTTCTTGATAATCTGTCGTACGCACTGATACACATTTATGTAGCGTTGGCAAGCCACGATGGACTGTAAAGGTACGAAGTTCATCACGGCGAAAAGCATGCACTACCACACTGCTTGCATGAGTTAGTGCTGATTTTATGCCCGCACCACTGGCACGAATGCCATCTATTGCCACGATGACATCACCCACCGACAGCCCTGCACCACTGGCGATACTGCCACGGTGTAGGTGCTTGATTTTAAGACCATCATCACCCTCATCTACGCTCACACCCCATGCTGTCTCTGTCTTTTGACTGTCCAGCACCACCCCAAACTCGCTCATCAATGCAATAAGGGGCAACTCATCCACACCCACAACATACCTACGATAAAAGTCTTGCCATTCATCCACCCCCATCATCGCCCCAATGACATCGTCAAGGTCATCATCGCTCATACCAAAACGTTTATCATCGGTCATTTTGGATTTGTCATAAAAGACTTTAACCACATCAAACAGGCGGTATTTGCCCCCTGAATGTTTTAACAAGCTCAAATCAAGACACAACGCCACCAATGCCCCCTTATTATAATAGCTTACACTCTGATTGGTGGTATTTTCATCAGGGCGATACAGCTTTATCCATGTATCAAAGCTAGACTCTGCCACACTTTGGTGTATACGGCCGTCTGTCTTATAGTAACGGTTAATTTGGGCGGTGATGAGTTTAAAATAACTTGCCCTATCAATCACACCTGAGACAAGTAACATCAAATCATCCAAATAACTGGTAAAGCCCTCAAATACCCATAATAGAGACGTGTAGGTCTCTGCTTGTAAATCACAACTTATCATCACATCAGGACACACCGATTTGACCCACCAAGCGTGAAAATACTCATGACTACACAGCCCCAAAAACCGCTGATAAGACTCACTGGGTACATGAGACTCATCCACAGGCAAATCAGTGCGAGCAGTGATAAGAGCGGTTGAATTAATGTGTTCTAATCCGCCATAATCACCGCCTGTTACCATCGTCATAAAGGTATAATCAGCAAAAGGCACATCGCCCAGCAGATAGGCATAGCTTTGACAAATTTTTTGCACATCTGCTGACAGCCGTGTCAGATCAGTGCGGTGTCGCCCTGCGATAAAAAAGCGATGACCAATTGACCTGCCTGATGCTTGCACTGTAAAATCAAACAGCGACTGCACACCAAATTCAAAGGGGTAATCATAATATGCAAAGGCCTGTTTTGGGGCAAGCAAATATTCCACTCCCCACTCATACTCACGCACGATGTGGGGCAGACCACAAGCGAGCGATGAGCCTTCATTTTTTGCCAAAAAGTCCTGTGGTACGTGCAAATGCACACAAGCAGATGCCCACTCATTGCCTGATAACATAAAAAGAAGCGATGTAAAATTACCAAAAAGTCGGCTATCATCCACAAATGCCGTTCGTACTGACAAATCATGACAGTACACCTCATAATGCACCGTTATCCTGCCTGTCTGATGGATACCAGTAAACTCATAATGGTTTTTGGCACTTTTATACGCCCGATACGCCCGCCCCATCTCATCATAGGCGATGACTTTGGTGATATTTTTGCTAAACTCACGCACCAAATAACTGCCTGCTATCCAAGTTGGTAGCCACAAACTAAGTCCGCCATCAGAACGTTCAATGTCCGCCACATCAAAGCTCATGATGACATCAACCAAATGCTCATGACATCGGGTAAAGTCAAGCACATAATGAATGGCGACGTCCTGCTCGCTGTTCGTCTTTGGCAAATTAGGAGTTGGGTTTAGGTGTGTCATTGTATTTACCTTATTAAATTAAAATTGGTGTTGTTGTTTAAAAATTTAAAATCGTATGTGTAAGAAACAACAAACATTGTCAAACAATGTGCTGTCAGCTGACACCATTATAACAAAATTGATTTATATAACAAAATTGATTTAAATCTGCTTTAATCGACTTTTAAAAGATTTTTGTAACCAACGCCCAACATTTGCCAAAACTTTGCTATAATAGCTCTTGATTATCGGTAATGGCACCCCATTTACCGATAAACATTTTTCACTTTTATAGGAAAATTTCATGTCAATGATTGCAAATGACACCGTTGTACGATTCAACTACACCCTAACCAACAGCGACGGCGACGTGCTTGATAAATCAAATGGCGAACCGCTTGCCTACTTGCACGGTCACCACAACATCATCCCCGGTCTTGAAGCCCAAATGAAAGGCAAAGGTGCAGGCGATAAGTTTACCGTGACTGTTGCCCCCGAAGACGCTTATGGCGAGTACCTTGCCGAAGCTGTCCAAGAAGTGCCACGGGCAAATTTCCAAGGTGTTGAAAACATCGAAGTTGGCATGCAATTTCAATCACAAACTGACGACGGTCATGTCATGCTTGTGACTGTCAAAGATGTGAATGATGACGTTGTGGTCGTGGACGGCAACCATCCGTTAGCTGGTGTGACTTTGACGTTTGACGTTGAAGTGGTTGATGTGCGTGAAGCCACTGCCGATGAGATTGCTCACGGTCATGCACACGGTGTGGGCGGTCAGCATCACTAATTACTCATCGCTTACAAAACCCAAACGCTTGCTTTGGGTTTTTTGTTTTTTAAAGGATTATAATAAGTATTTTTCAATAAAGATACATCTAACCAACTTGATATTTACCACGGGTTTGTAGGAGTGTGCTGAGCACGCCCTTTAATGATATTACCGCACAAGGCATGCACAGCACGCCCCTACACCCAAACATCATTGTGTTTGTAGTAATTCTAAAAACTTAACGTGCAGGAGTGAACATAACACCCAAAAATCAAGACATTACATAGGGCAAATTGCAATTTTCCCCACAAATCCATCCAAAAATATCATCAATTAGCCATATAAAATTTAGGGCGTGTTGAACTTTGGTATTTGCAATGAAAAATGAGAAAAATCGCACGTTTTTCAAGGAAAAAACGCAGGTTGATAGTTATTCTATCAGACAAGTTTTTGACGCAGAAAAACAAGATTTAGCCATTTTTCATGCAAAAATTGATTGAAATTGTCAAGTTTTCATCTTATTTTATAAAAATGTTATCAATGTTCAACACGCCCTAACAAAGGTATTTTTATGAAACGCTTAACTTCTCTATTTATCATCGCCACCCTGCTAAGTGCCTGCTCTGCCCTGCCTGATAGCACAGCCACCCATTCCACCACCCAAGCCACGGCAGATGTCGCTCATGGGTCATCAGATGACACCGCACACCATCTAACCCATCTTAGCCAAGAGTGGCGACTGACCGCCGTGCAAGGCGTGGACTATCAAGGCAGACCTGTCGCCACACTTGATTTGACCGACCCTGCCAAAGCCAGTGGGCATGCAGGGTGTAACACCCTAATGTTTGGCATCAACGACATCCATGATGACACCCTACACATCAGCTCGGTGGCATCCACTCGCATGGCGTGCCCTGACATGGCGTTAGAGCAGATACTAGGACAACTGTTGCCCACGCTCACGCATTATAAAGTCAGTGCCACCGACCTAATGCTCTCTAACAGCCAAGGTCAGGCGTTATATTTTAAGGCAGTAAAATAACCCAATATTGGCAAAATATTAAGATGACCACCAAGTCATTTTCTCATCAAAATTTATCCCTTGTGATTTGCCCTGTGTTACAATAATCCTAGCCATTTCTTGTATCCACCCATTTCACAAGGACAGCCATGACCACATTTTTTAAAGGCAAATTTTTTAAAGCCAAACCCACCGCCACTCACACCGATGACACGCCCTATCCGCACATTTTTCGTCCGCTCGATTTGGGTTTTACCACCCTAAAAAATCGCATGGTCATGGGATCGATGCACACAGGGCTTGAAGATAGATTTTTTAATTATGGCAAGCTCGCCCGCTACTTTGAAGAGCGCGCCAAAGGCGGTGTTGCCCTGATTATCACAGGCGGTATCTCACCCAACCGTGAAGGCTGGCTCACCCCCTTTGGCGGAACGCTAAACCGCACCGCCGACATCATTCATCACGCCCGAGTAACCCGAGCGGTACACAAATACGACACCAAAATTCTCTTACAAATCCTACACAGCGGACGTTATGGCTATCAGCCTTTTGTGGTTGCCCCAAGCCCCATCAAGTCGCCCATCTCGCCCTTTAAACCCCGCCAAATGTCCGCCAAAAACATCAAGACAACCATTGACGACTACGTCCACACCGCCAAACTTGCCAAAAAAGCAGGCTATGACGGCGTGGAAATCATGGGCTCCGAAGGCTATCTCATCAACCAATTCCTATCCTCTCGCACCAACCAACGCACCGATGAGTATGGCGGTAGCCTAGAAAACCGAGCCCGATTTGCCCTAGACATCGTCAAGGCGATTCGTGGGGCGGTTGGTGCTGATTTTATCATCAGTTTTCGCTTATCTATGTTGGAGCTTGTTGAAGACGGTGCGGTCATGGCGGACGTCATTAATCTCGCCACATGGTTGGAGTCGGCAGGGGTAACGCTCATTAACACCGGTATCGGTTGGCATGAAGCCCGCATTCCCACCATCGTAACAAGCGTGCCACGATCAGTTTTTGTGCGGTTTAGCCAAGCGGTCAAAGACGCCATCACTATCCCCGTCATCGGGGCGAACCGCATTAATATGCCTGACACGGCAGAGACGATGTTGGCAAATGGACAAGTGGATTTGGTGCAAATGGCACGCCCCTTTTTAGCGGACGGTGCGTGGGTACAAAAAGCCCAAACTGGCAATGCTCATCTCATTAACACCTGTATCGGCTGTAATCAAGCCTGCCTTGACCACACTTTTGCTGGCGAGCGAGCGTCTTGTTTGGTCAATCCACGAGCGTGCTTTGAGAGTGAATACGACATTCGCCCTGCCAAAAAAGCTAAAAAAATCGCCGTCATCGGGGGCGGTGTCGCTGGCATGACGGTTGCCGTTACCGCAAGCGAACGTGGACATGACGTAACCATCTTTGAGCGTAACAGCACGCTTGGCGGTCAGTTTAATTTTGCCAAAGTTATCCCTGGTAAAGAAGAATTTTTTGAGACCATTCGCTACTATCGCAACATGATAGAAAAGTTAAACATAAAAGTTCAATTAAATCATGAAGTTAGCGATGAATTCTTAAAAAATAGCAACTTTGACGACATCGTCATCGCCACAGGGGTCGTGCCACGCAAAGTGCGATTTGACGGCACCGACTTGCCACAGGTCATGACCTATGCCGAACTGCTCTCGGGACAAAAGGTCGCCGGCGAGCGAGTGGCGGTACTCGGAGCAGGCGGTATCGGCTTTGACGTGGCAGAGTTTTTGGCACATGGGGGCGTAATTGCCAAAGACGTCCATGACCCCACTTACCGCCCCACCGCCCAAAGCCCTGATGAGTTTTTTGCTCAATGGGGCGTAAACCCCGAGCCACACTATGACAGCCAAGGCGGACTTGCCAAACCTGCCCCCACGCCAAGCTGCCGCCAGATTTATCTACTCCAACGCAGTGAAGGCAAACTCGGCAAGGGCTTAAACAAAACCACAGGCTGGGTACACAAAGCGGTCATCAAGCAAGCCGGCGTTATCCAAATCGCAGGGGCAACGTACGACAAAATCACCGATGAAGGCTTATGGATAACGGTCAATGGACAAGCCCAACTGCTCCGTGTGGACAGCGTGGTGCTGTGCGTGGGGCAAGAGTCGGTCAATCATCTCATGCCGAAACTGGGCGACACCCCCAAAGCCCACTACCACATCATTGGCGGAGCAAAAAATGCCAAGCGCCTAGACGCCAAACGAGCGATTAGAGAAGGGTTTTTATTGGGGATTCATTTGTAGTTGAGAAAGATAATAAAATGTTATATAATTTCATCAAATCCATCATAACTTTGGGGTATTATATGACTTTTTTAAAAACTACTGCCATCGCCATGCTCACACTCAGCATGGCATTGACCGCCCATGCTCATGTTACTGTGCGTAATTTTGCCAATGGCGTGGACAGTTTGTCAGGCAAATCCGACAGCTTTCGCCTAAACGTCCCCACCAATCGCCACAAAGCCATTACCCAAGTGGAATTTGTCGTGGCGGACGATGTCAAGCTCCTATTCATCCACCCTGTGCCAAACTGGACGTACACCACCACCAAACGAGCCAATGGCGACATTGATAAGGTCATTTACACAGGGCGTATGGAAGCAGGTGAATTTACATCCTTTCCATTCATCGCCAAAAACCCCGCCAAGGGCGACATCACCGTCAAATACAAAGCCTACATCACCTACGAAGATGGCGTGGTCGTGCCATTTGACGGGTCAGCGGACGCTCACGGCTATCAGCCCACCATACTGTTAAAATAAATTAAGACCCATGAAAGCCACTCATCAGTGGCTTTTATTAAATCTCTTTCCAAACTAAAAATAAACCCTTATAAGTATTGGGGTTGAAGTTTTTAAAAATCCATAAAAATCAGGGTTTGGAAAGAAGTCTATTATTTTGTTACTTAACCCGAATAAACGCCACATCAATGTCCTGTGTTGGCACAAAATTATTTTCAATCACTTCAAATTTGCCCTGCCCCATCTTTTTTATTTTGCCTTTACCTGCCCAACAAAACGACACAATCTCATCGCTATCACGCTCGACAGTGAGTTTAAATCGCTCAATCGGTTTCGCCCAGTTTGCCCCCGTGGTTAGCACATAGCCCAATGCCGAATAAGACAAAGGGTGCGTGCCTGATTTTTTATCCAGATTTTGCCGAGTGGCTTTATCCAAACAAAAATTACTGTCTAGACTTTCATCGAAAAAGACACCGCCACCCACCATGGGGCGATAACTGTGGTTAATGCGAGTAATGGCATTGGCTTTAAATGTTTGTGTCCATTCATAGATTGCCTGCGATTTCCAATGCGTGTCTTTTTCGGTGATAAGGCGGTATAACGTTGGGTGCTTGCACGCTCGGATTTTGGCGTATATATTAAATCTCTTTCCAAACTAAAAATAAACCCTTATAAGTATTGGGGTTGAAGTTTTTAAAAATCCATAAAAATCAGGGTTTGGAAAGAAGTCTATTGGACAAACTTTCGTCATAATTGGCATGATGATATGCAGACAAAATCTCTTTATCCGAAAAACCGCATTGCCTAAATGCGTCCGTCACATCAAGCTCTGATTGCTCATCATGCCCTTTATATAAAAAGGCTCGCACGTGCATTTTTGGGGTAATGGCTTTGCCGTTCGCCCACACCTTAAAGCTGTTAAGCGTTGTCTCTGTGTCCGCAAAATCGCCATCGTATTGAATGCTCATCTTTGGCAAGGGAAACAGCACCGTTTGGCGAATGTCTTTATTGGTTAGGTTTTTAAATTCATACGCCACTTTGATGATGTCTTTACTGATGTACAAATCTTCACTTTTCATGGCGATATTGGGATTTTTGATGTACGCCACCCCACCCACGCCCACATAGCCTGTACTGTCGTTGGCATGGGCTGTGATACTTGACAATAACAGTACCAACAGGGAAAATTTTAACCGTTTCATGATTTATCCTGATTTCTCTTGATAAAAAGGTGTATAATTATCTTGCTATCTTTTAATAATTCTGTCAAGTTTATCAAGGCTACAACATGTCAAATTATACCTTTAATCGCACCTTTCCCCATACTCGCTTGCGTCGTTTGCGTGTCTCGGACGGCATTCGTGAGATGGTTGCCGAAACTCATCTGCAACCTTGCCATCTTATCGCTCCTGTGTTTGTCATTGAAGGGCAAAACCAACGCCAAGCCATCAAAAGTATGCCAAACATCGAACGGCTATCCATTGACCTACTTGTCAAGCATTGCAAAGAGCTGTATGAGACAGGTGTACGCATGGTGGATATTTTCCCTGTGATTGACCTCGCCCTAAAATCACCCAATGGCGATAACGCCTACAACCCTAATACTCTTGCCGTGCGTGCCGTCTCTGCCATCAAGGACGCCTGCCCCGAGCTTATCGTCATGACCGATGTCGCCTTAGACCCCTACACCACACACGGTCAAGACGGTATCATTGATGAATCAGGCTATGTGATTAACGACATCACCACCGAAGCACTCATCAAGCAAACACTCGCCCACGCTCGGGCAGGGGCGGACGTGATTTCGCCATCGGACATGATGGACGGTCGCATTCGTGCCATGCGTGATGCCCTAGAAGCGGACGGTTTTGTCAATACCGCCATCATGGCGTATTCTGCCAAATACGCCTCCGCCTACTATGGACCTTTTCGTGATGCGGTCGGCTCATCAGGCAACCTAAAAGGACATAAAAAACAATACCAAATGAACCCTGCCAACCGAGCCGAAGCCTTACATGAGGTCGCCCTTGACATCAAAGAAGGGGCAGACATGGTCATGGTAAAACCCGGTCAGCCCTATCTGGACGTGGTGCGTGAAGTCAAAGATAACTTTGGCGTACCAACCTTTGCCTATCAGGTGTCAGGCGAATACGCCATGCACATGGCAGCCATTCAAAACAGCTGGCTCACCGAAGCGGTCATCTTAGAGAGCCTTATCGGATTTAGGCGGGCAGGCTGTGATGGGATATTAAGCTATTTTGCCCTACCTGCTGGGCGGATGCTTGCTGAGATTTAAAAATTTGCTAACTTTATGATTTTATGCCACTTTTATGTTTAAAGTGGCATTTTATGATGGGTATATTTGGATTATGTTAAATAACTTTAATCCCACACCCTGTGCTTAACTTTGTATCAGTGATTGACTTACCAAGGGCGTATCACACGCCCTTTTCTTTTATCTCTGTTATCCGCCTTGCTAGTTATGAGCCAACGCATCCACAGGATTAAGCCTTGACGCATTACGAGCAGGCAAAAAGCCAAACACAATGCCGATGAGCGTTGAGCAGACAAAGGCAACCACGATAGATAGGGGTGAGTAAATCACGCCCACGCTGTCGCCCCCAAATTTATTGATAAGACTACCCACACCAAAGGCAAGCAGAATTCCCAAAACACCGCCCAAGATACACACCAACACCGCTTCTATCAAAAATTGTCCCAAAATATCCGACTGCCTTGCCCCGACTGCCATACGCACGCCAATCTCGCTCGTGCGTTCGGTAACCGACACAAGCATGATATTCATCACGCCAATACCGCCCACGATAAGCGAGATAATCGCAATCGATGAGATAAGCATGGTCATGGCGGTGGTGGTGGATTGCACCGTTTCTTTGATGCTGTCGGTGTTCATGATGTTAAAATCGTCCGTGCCGTGCCGTGATTTGATAAGCTCGGATATGGCAGTCTCGGCAATGGCGGACGGTGTGTCATCATCAATCAGCACGACAAAGCGGTCAACCGTATTTTTGCCAAGCATACGATACATGACGGTGGTATAAGGCAGATAGACGGTGGGCGAGTTGCTGGTGCGGGCAAAGGACGATGTTTTTTCGGACAACACGCCCACGATACGGGCAGGGACGTTGCCGATGAGCAGGGTTTGCCCGATAGGGTTGCCTTCGCTGTTAAAATAGGTCTTATAGGCGTTTTGGTCGATGATGACATCTTGGGCGGACGTGGCGACACTGGTTTCATCAAACATCTGCCCCATAGCCAATTTTTCGCCTGTAACGGACAAATAATCCTTACCCACGCCCGTTACTGTGCCTGTCGTGTCTTGGTTTTGGTAGCGGATATTGACCGATTTGTTTACCATGGGGCTGACCGACACGGCATAGGGCTGGTCGGCAACGGCTTGGGCGTCCGTCACGGTGAGATTATCTCGTCCAAACCGCCGTCTGGGGTCGCCAAAGGGATAGCCGTTCATCACGGTAATGGTGTTGGTGCCCAGGGCGTTGATGTCGGCTAGGATTTTGGCTTGTGAGCCTTGCCCTAGCCCCACGATAGAGACGACAGAAGCGATACCGATGATAATCCCAAGCATGGTTAAAAGGGTTCGCATTTTATGGGCTTTCATGGCATAGATAGACATTTTAAAGGCTTCTTTTAGGCGGTCTATCACGCCAAATAGGGCGTTTTTTGAGTCAAAGGTGTTTTTGCTAATAGGGCTTAAAACCGTTCGTGGTGAGCTTGTTGAACCATGACGGTTTTCCTTGTCCCGCAGGCATGGCTCAGGGCGAACGGAAAACTTAGAAGTATCAGCAAGTTTGTCATCAGTATAATAATCAGCAATGATATGCCCGTCCTTTAACTCAATCACTCGCTCGGCTTGGCTTGCCAAACTCGGGTCGTGCGTTACCATGATAATGGTGTGTCCGTCATCTTTTAGGCGGTGCAAGATGTTCATGACTTCCTTGCCAGAGCCACTATCCAACGCCCCTGTCGGCTCGTCTGCTAGGATAATATCACCCCCATTCATCAAGGCTCTGGCGATAGAGACACGCTGTTGCTGACCGCCTGAGAGCTGATTGGGGCGGTTGGTGGTTTTCTCGCCCAAGCCTAATTGGGTAAGTAGTTCGGTGGCTCGCTCACGCCTTTTGGTGGTGTTCATGCCTGCATAGACAGCAGGGACGGTAACATTGTCAAGGGCGTTGATGTCGCCAAGCAAGTGATAACGCTGAAAAATAAAGCCAAAATGCTCACGTCTAAGCTTGGCAAGCTCTTCACTATCCATGTCGTCCACAGATTTGCCAAAAATGGTATAGCTTCCGCTTGTGGCTTTGTCAAGACAGCCCAAAATGTTCATGAGCGTGGATTTGCCTGAGCCTGATTGCCCGATGATAGCAACCATTTCGCCTTGATATAAAGTCAAATCAAGTCCATGCAAAACACGGACAGTCGTATCGCCAGCAGGGAACTCACGCACTAGGTTTTTGATTTGTATGAGTGGGATTTTCATTATGCCCCCTAACGCATGGACGGACTGTATTGGTATTGTTCGTCTTGACCTTGGCTATTTGAATCACCAATGACGACTTTATCACCGACATTTAACCCTGATTTAATCTCGGCATCAATACGATTATTTAGCCCCACTTGCACCTCCACGGGTTTGGCGATGCCATCATTTGTCAGTACTTGTACACTATATTTGCCCTCCTTGCCATCTCCTTTTAAAGCAGATGACGGTATGGTCAGCACGTTTTTGACCGAATCGGTAATAATGCTGACCTGTGCGGTCATGTCAATACGAAATTTGCGTTCAGTATTATCCACATCAAGATAACCGATATAATACACCGCAGAATCGGTATTACTGTTGGTGCTGATTTTCTCAGGGGCAGGCTCTACGCCTGCCAGCGTGGTGTCAAACTGCTGTTCGGTATTGCCAATGATGTTAAAGCGAGCAGGCATACCTGCACTTACGTTTACCACGTCTGCCTCGCTAATTTGGGCGTTAATGCGAACACGGCTTAGGTCGGCAAGTGTTACAATGGTCGGGGCGGACTGCATGGCATTGACCGTTGTGCCTTCTTTTTGGGTGATGGCGATGACCGTGCCATCCATCGGAGCAACGATTGTAGTATAACTCAAATCCTCAGTAGCAGTAGATAGATTGTTTTGGGCTTTGTTAATGTTTGCTTGTTGGCTTTGGATATTCGCCCGGGCAGAGACAACGTCATTTTTGGCATTGTGAACATTTGCTCTTGCCACTTGCACATTGGCTGTGGCAATCTCTACCGCACTTTTGGCATCGTCATAATCTTGGCGACTGATTGCATCAATGTTTAAAAGCTCCTCCAAACGAGCAAAGGACTGTTCGGCTTTTTTGAGTTCGGCAAGGCGAGCTTGTAAGGTCGCTTCTGAGCTTGCCACATTGCCTTGACTGGACGCTAGGTTTGCTTGGGCTTGGGCAAGGCTCGCCTCAGCTTGTTGCAAATTGGCACCTGCATTGGAGACGGTGTTTTTTTGTTCAACTTGGTTAATTTGGGCGATTAGGTCGCCTTTTTTGACTTCATCGCCCACGTCCACATACAGCTTGACAATCCGTCCTGACACCTGAGCCCCCACATCCACGCTGTAAATGGGCTTGACTTTGCCTGACGCCATGACCGTATTTTCAATATCGCCCATGACCGCATCGGCAGTCAGATAAGACGGTGGGGCTTCTTTGGGCTTAAAAAAATAATAGGCAAGGACAATCAGTGTAATGGTAATAATGGCAATGATAAGCCATTTTAGGGGAAATTTGGATTTTTTGGCGGTGGGCATGGTTTTTTCCAAAAAAAAATAGCAGAATAGAGATTGATTTTAAAAAATTGGTATTTTTAAAAACGGGTAAGTGGTTAATTAATATTGATAAAAATATATTTATTCAAATAAGGTTTTTAAATTTTGGCATGGTTAATGGTAGGTTTGTCAAATAAATAACAATTTATCTTATCCTATATTATGATTAACTTTTAAATAATTCATTTATTTCTAATTTTATAAACTTTAAATTTATCTTAAAAAATCTGAATTTAACCAATGCAATTTTAAAAACCAATGACCATTATAAAATTTTTGTTTTAAACAACAGTCGTATGGTAAAGTGCGTACCACACATCTTTTAAATGAAAAATCCTATTGGTGCG
>ERZ1023461.72-NODE-72-length-32753-cov-53.906172_pt1 | contig 32753 bp, 27 predicted proteins | sample MGYA00380528_ERZ1023461 | MGnify/ENA primary metagenome ERZ1023461 (study PRJEB33173, sample SAMEA4830392) | metagenome | study: EMG produced TPA metagenomics assembly of the PRJEB25223 data set... | reverse complement strand
AGTTGACTTTTAATCAATTGGTCGCAGGTTCGAATCCTGCACGACCCACCATTATCCTAGATGACCGAATAAGCCTCGTGCTTAACGGGTCGTTAGCTCAGTTGGTAGAGCAGTTGACTTTTAATCAATTGGTCGCAGGTTCGAATCCTGCACGACCCACCATTCCCCAATAGCTCAGTCGGTAGAGCATCGGACTGTTAATCCGTGTGTCCCTGGTTCGAGCCCAGGTTGGGGAGCCATATTTAAAAACCCTTTTCTGTTTTGGAAAAGGGTTTTTTATTGCTTGAATGTCATTTACTGGCTTGATTTTTTATTTTTTGAAAGCATATAAGCCTTGTTTATCATTTTTCATTCAAAAGGAAAACCCATTTGAGCCTAACTCGCACTCTCAATTTTGAGCTGACCCCCTTTGAGCTTCGCACCCTGCTTGGCGAATACAACACACACCTAAAATACCTACAAGACCGCCTTGATATTGCCATTATCAATCGTGGCAATGACTTTATGCTGACAGGCGATTTGACCCAAGTGGAGCGTGGCGAATATGTGCTGGGCGAGCTTTATGAGCTTGCCAAAAAATCAGACGACATCACCCCAGAAGACTTGCACCTACTAATACAAGCAAGCCTTGCCCGAAATCCACAAACTACCCAAACGCACACGCCTGTCAGCCTATCGACTCGCAAGGGCAAAATCACACCAAAAGGACACAACCAAGCCGAATATGTGCGTAACATCCTGCTATCCGACATCTCGTTTGGCGTAGGGCCTGCTGGTACGGGCAAGACCTACCTTGCCGTGGCGGTGGCGGTGGATATGTTAGAGCGTGGCGAGATTGAGCGGATTTTGCTTGTCCGCCCTGCCGTGGAAGCGGGCGAAAAATTAGGCTTTTTGCCAGGGGATTTGACCCAAAAAATTGACCCCTATTTACGTCCCCTGTATGATGCCTTATATGAAATGCTTGGCTTTGAAAAGGTGGGTAAGCTCCTAGAACGCCAAATCATCGAAGTTGCCCCGCTTGCCTATATGCGTGGGCGGACGCTCAATAACTCATTTGTGATACTGGATGAAGCCCAAAACACCACGCCTGAGCAGATGAAAATGTTTTTGACACGGCTAGGCTTTGGGAGTCGTGCGGTCATCACAGGCGACACGTCTCAGGTGGATTTGCCCCGTGGTCATAAGTCGGGACTGTCTCAGGCTCTCAAAATTTTGGCAAATATTGATGACATTCACATCACGCAGTTTAGCAGTAAAGATGTCGTGCGACATCATCTGGTGCAAAAAATCATTGATGCCTATGACGCTCATGACGTGGCGGAGAATCAGATTGAGAGCGAGCGAGCCGAAATCCGCAAAAAACAACGTCAAGAACAAGAGCTAAACCGCACGTTAAACGCCTTGTCCTTTTTAAATAGCATAAAAGACGACAAAAGCGGTCAAGGTGGCAAGGACGGCAATGATGAATGAGATAACGCTCAGTTTTGCCGATGATGTGGCAGGTCTTGCTGAGTTGCCAATTTATAATGAAATAAAAATTACAGAGATTTTTAATCATGCCTTAACGGTGATGAATGACAAAATCACGCACGGTTTGGCGTTGCCCTATTATCCATTTGATGAACTACCTGCTCAAAACTGGATAGATTTGCCAAAATCTTTGGATATTTATGTCTGTGGCACAGACGAGGGGCGTGAGCTCAACCTTGACGCTCGGGGCAAAGACTACGCCACCAACATTTTATCCTACCCAAGCGACATACCGAGCGATGTCTGTCAAATGATGAATAATATACCACTGGGCGAGCTGGTGATTTGTCATGAGGTCGTGGTGCGTGAAGCAGATGAGCAAGGCAAAACGGTGGACGAGCATTTGACGCACCTAATCGTACATGGTGTATTGCACTTACTCGGCTTTGATCATGAGCTTGGGCAGGAGAAGCAGGACGAGATGGAGGGCTTTGAGATTGAGATTTTGAACGGGCTAGGTCTCAATAACCCTTATGAATGATGTCATTTTAGGTATCATCAATTTCTTTACGTCCGCCCTAGCAGGGATTACAGGGCTTGGCGGTGGCACGATTTTGCTTGGGTTTATGCCCATGTTTTTGCCTGCGTCCGCCATTATTCCTATTCATGGCACCACCCAACTGGCAAGCAACGTTAGCCGTGTGTGGTTCGGTCGGCGTGATTTGGATTTTACTCATTTTCGTCCGTTTGTCATCGGAGCGGTGGTGGGTGTGGCGTTTTTTGGGACGGCGGTAAAATTTGTCAAATTGGACTTAATCCCCCTATTTATCGCCATTTATATCCTACTGACCCAATGGTCAAGCACGGTCAATCGCCTATTAAAGAGCTTTGAGAGTTTTTATCTCATCGGCTTTTTGCAAACAGGTATTGGTCTATTTGTCGGAGCCCCCGGCCCGCTACACTTACCCTTACTCATGAAAAAATACGATAATAATGACGTGGTCGTCACAGTCGGCTCGCTCATGATGTCGTTGGTACACGTCCTAAAACTTGTGGTCTATGTCGCTTTGGGATTTGCGTTTTTTGAGTATTGGCAAGTGATTTTGCTCATGGTCATATCCGCGTCCTTTGGCTCATGGGCAGGGGTCAAACTGCGTAACCGCCTACCTATGGCATGGGTTAAAACTGTCTTGCCGTGGCTACTTACTGTCATCGCCTTAAAAATCATCTATGATAATGCGGTGAAATTTGGGTGGATTGGGGCGGTATTCTAAAACACACCCATCTTTGAACACGTCCATCAATCCAACCAATCCATCAACCACACCTATCCAAAAAACACCCATAAACAAACCCTAGCACGACCCCCAAAATCATGCTAAAATAGGGCGATTTTATTTCACAACAACTTGGAAAACCACTATGGCTCATCAAGATGTCCCTGCACAGGACAAAACCCACGACACCGCTTTTTTATCCGAAGCGGACGCCCAGCGTTTGCAATTTGAACAAAACGCCCTACATTACCACGAACACCCCCGCCCCGGCAAAATCTCTGTTACCCCCACCAAACAAATCGCCAACCAACGAGACCTAGCCCTTGCCTACTCCCCAGGTGTGGCAGTACCTTGCCTTGAAATCGAAAAAGACCCCAAACTTGCCGCCAAATACACCGCTCGCTCCAACCTAGTGGGCGTGATTACCAACGGCACAGCCGTGCTTGGGCTTGGTAACATCGGTGCATTGGCATCCAAGCCTGTCATGGAAGGTAAAGGCGTACTGTTTAAGAAGTTCGCTGGCATTGACGTGTTTGACATCGAGATTAATGAAACCGACCCTGATAAGTTCATCGAGACGGTGGCAAGCCTAGAACCAACCTTTGGCGGGATTAACCTAGAAGACATCAAAGCACCTGAGTGCTTTAAAATCGAGCGTGAACTGCGTGAACGCATGAACATTCCTGTGTTCCATGATGACCAGCATGGCACCGCCATCATCTCAGCAGCCGCTTTGCTAAACGCTCTACAACTAAACGGTAAAAACATCGGCGAGATTACGCTTGTCTGCTCTGGGGCAGGGGCTGCCGCCATCTCTTGTCTTGACTTAGTAGTGGCATTGGGCGTACGTAAAGAGAACATCTATGTACTGGACTCAAAAGGGGTGATCACCACCACTCGTGAAAACCTAGACGAATCCAAAGCCCGTTTTGCTCGTGATACCGACAAGACTACTTTGGCGGAAGTAATGGTGAACGCCGATGTCTTCCTAGGTCTATCGGGGCCGGGCGTGGTTACGCAGGATATGGTACGCTCAATGGCAAAAGACCCGATTATCTTTGCCCTTGCCAACCCCACCCCTGAGATTATGCCAGAGCTTGCTCATGCGGTGCGTTCGGACGTGATTATGGCAACGGGTCGCTCAGACTACCCCAACCAAGTCAATAACGCCCTATGTTTCCCTTATATTTTCCGTGGAGCATTGGACGTTGGGGCGACTGTGGTCAATGAAGAGATGAAACTGGCCTGCGTGCACGCCATCGCTGCCATGGCACATACTGAAGCCACGCCATCGATAGACAGTCAAAAGGACGAAACCGGCAAGAGCTTTGGACGTGAGTACCTAATCCCTGGTCCTTTGGAGCCAAATCTTATCTTAGAGATTGCCCCTGCCGTTGCCAAGGCTGCTATGGATACAGGCGTGGCAACCTTGCCGATTGCCGATTTTGATGCCTATCGGCAAAGACTGTCCGAGTTCGTCTATAACACCGCCCTTGCCATGAAGCCCATCTTCAACAAGGCAAAAACCAATCCCAAACGCATTGTCTATGCCGAAGGTGAAGACATCAACGTGTTGCGTGCGGTGCAAGTGGTGGTGGACGAGCAAATCGCCAAGCCCATCCTTATCGGTCGCCCTGCCGTCATCAACCAAGAAATCGACAATCTGGGCTTACGTCTGGCTGATGGTCAAAACATCACCATCATCGACCCCAACAACAACCCCCACTACGACAGATATGCCGAACATCACTACGTCACCAATCAGCGTAATGGTGTTAGCTTGGAGCTGGCTCGCCGTGATGTTCGCCGTAAAACCACACTTATCGGCTCACTCATGGTCGAGCTTGGCGATGCGGACGGCTTGATTTGTGGTACGTTTGGCTTCTATCACTTACACTTAAAATACCTAAATCAAGTCATCGGCAAAAAAGACGGCATTGCCAACTTCTACGCCATGAGCGCTGTACTCATGCAAAACCGCAACCTGTTCATCGCTGATACCTACATCAACGAAGACCCAACCGCCGAAGAGCTTGCCGAGATGACCATTTTGGCAGCCCAAGCGGTGCGTCGTTTTGGCATCACACCAAAAGTCGCCCTACTGTCGCATTCTAACTTTGGGGCATCAGACCGTGCTTCTGCTCTCAAAATGCGTCAAGTACACGACATCTTGACCGAGATGAACGTGGACTTTGAGTTTGATGGCGAAATGCACGGCGACATCGCCCTAGATGAGCGTATGCGTCAGCACAGCTATCCATTTAGCACGCTAAAAGGCTCGGCAAACCTACTTATCATGCCAACGCTTGACAGTGCCAACATCGCCTTTAACCTGCTAAAAACCGCCACAGGCTCGGCCGCCCTAGGGCCTATCCTGCTCGGTGCGGACAAGCCGGTGCATATCTTGACACCTTCTGCGACCGCTCGCCGTATCGTCAACATGACCGCCCTATCGGTATCGGACGCTCAGGACATGGCGAAATAAGCCTGCCAAAACCCAAAAAAGCACTCATCAGGGTGCTTTTTTTATTGGTTAATTTACGCTACAATGACCCAAATTTATCGGAAAAATTTACCATGCAAGTATATTTGATCGGTGGGGCGGTGCGTGATATGCTCCTATCTCGCCCTATCAAAGACAAAGATTTTATGGTGGTCGGGGCAACAACTGCCGACCTACTCGCCCAAGGCTTTGCCCAAGTTGGGGCGGATTTTCCTGTGTTTTTGCACCCGCACACCCATGCCGAGTACGCCCTTGCCCGCACCGAACGCAAAAACGGCAAGGGCTATCAAGGTTTTGCTGTACAGACGGACGGGGTGAGCCTACAAGACGACCTAGCACGCCGAGACTTAACGATAAACGCCCTTGCCATAGAAGTCGGTGGGCTGTTTGACGACACGCCACGCACAGGGCAGGTGGTGGACTTTTATGGCGGTCAAAATGACTTAAAAAACAAGCTCTTACGCCATGTGTCGCCTGCATTTAGCGAAGACCCGCTTCGTGTGTTGCGAGTGGCTCGGTTTTATGCCCGCTTTTATGAGCTGGGTTTTACGGTTGCCCCCGATACCGCCTGCCTTATGCAAGCCATTGCTGAGCGTGGCGAATTATCGCACCTAAGCCGTGAGCGGATTTGGACGGAATGCGTGAAGGCTTTTGATGAGCCGTGTGCGTTTGCGTTTTTTGAGTTGTTATTTGACTTAGATATTTTAAAACAAATTCTACCCGAACTAAACACCATTTGGCAAGATAACACCATTCGCCAAATCACATTTGATAAATTAAAAACCGCCCATGATAAGCCATTGCATATCAAATTTGCCATTTTAACTTATGGATTTTTGGATAATAAAAATGAATTATCAACATTGTGCGAGCGGTTATTAACGCCCAAAGTCATCACGCAATTTGCTCAATTATTTATCACGCATTTTAATGAATTAACCGATTATCAAAATATCCCTGCCGATAAATTATTAAATTTAATAGAAAGCACCAAAGCCCAAAAAGACAGCAAGCTATTATTTGATTTAATTGATACGGTAGAAATCATAAACGATAAAACAATCAATCGTGAATTTTTTAATCACACCATTAGTCTTTATCAATCGGTAACGATTAACGATATTGATAAATCATTAAAAGGCAAACAAATTGGCGATGAGCTGGCACGGTTACGCCTTTTAAAATTAAACGAATTTTTAAAAAAGGAACTTCCATGAAAAAAGTCGCCCTCATCACAGGCGGAGCAAAACGCATTGGCAAGGCAATCGTCCAAGCCTTTCACAGTCATGGCTTTAACGTCATCATTCATTATCATCATAGCCAAACAGACGCTCAATATCTGGCAGATGAATTAAATGCCATTTGTGATAATAGTGCTAAAATCATTCAAGCAGATTTAAATATCATCAATGATAAAAATACACTAGCAGATTTTAAAAATCATGCCCTAGATTTATTTGGGCGGATTGATGTTTTGGTGCATAATGCGTCAAGTTTTTATCCCAGTGATATGAATGATGATTTTGATAAATGGCAACAAGATTGGGATGATTTATTTTTGACCAATGCCAAAGCCCCGTTATTTTTAAGTCATGCTTTTAAAGATGAGCTTATCACAAATCATGGGGCGATTATTAGCCTACTTGATATTCACGCACGAGATAAACCCTTTGTCGGTTATCCCATTTATAACATGGCAAAATCGGCACATTTGGGCATGGTGCAGTCGCTTGCATTGGAGCTTGCCCCGAACGTGCGGGTCAATGGCGTCTCCCCCGGTGTGAATATTTTTCCAGAAGATAATAAAAACAACGAATTAAACGACTATACCAAAGACGAGCTAACAAATTCCGTCCCTTTACAAAAAATCGGTACGCCCAATGACATCGCCCAAGCGGTGCTATTTTTGGCAACTACTCCTTATATCACAGGGCAGATTTTAGCGGTGGACGGTGGGCGAAGCTTGACGTTAAGGGGTGGATAAAAAAGTGGCTAGCAAATGAAAAATCTAAAACAGCAAAAACCCACCATAAGGCGGGTTTTTGTAAGGGTGTGATGCAAATTAGAATTTATATTCGATACCTGCACCAATGCCATAGGCGTTAGCTTTATTACCGTCAGCATCTGCTCTTAGGTTTACATTTTCAGAACGTTGGTAAGCACCATACAGATGACCAGTAGTTGCTTGGTTAAAGGCATACTTGCTACCAACAACAGTACGGAAAACCTCAGCATCTTTAAAACCTTCTGCATTATCAACAAAATCTAGCTGACCGTAAGCAGTCCATGGAGTTTGAACCAACTTATGTTCAGCAGACACAGTAAATGCATTTTCTTTCTCAGAACCAGTTTCTAAAACACCTTGATGTAGAGTGCTATATTGAGTATTCTGGTATAAGGCAGCTACAGTAGTAGCAGGACTTAGGTCATAAGCACCACTTACACGAATAGCTTTTGTCTTACCTGATTGGATATAGGTAGCACCCGCACGATATGGAGTATTTTCAGGCTCAAACTGAGCACCCACACCCCATGCATCACGAGCTAGACTATCTTGAGAGTCATTTTCGTCAAGAACATACATGCCTAAGAAATTAACACCATTATAGTTAGGTGATACATAAGCAAAAGCGTTGTTAGCACGTGGGGCATCAAATGATGCCAATACGTTGTCGCCACCAATCACGCCACCTTGGGCAACAGTAGCATAGTCAACCATGCCATCAATCGCTGTTAGGCGACCAGCAAGTAGGGTGCCATATTGCTTGTTAGACAGACCTAGATAGCTATCACGAGCTTCGAAGGTACGAGTATCATCATCAACTTCAACACGGTATTCTAGTTGATAAACAAGGTCAGTATTTGCTGTTAGGGCTTCTGAACCTTTAAAACCAATGCGTGATGCATTAGAGTTTAGTTGGGTGCGAGAGTCTTGTGATGCACTATTACTGTTGCCATCTTGCACATCAAGAGTTAAAAACGCTTTACCGTAAACTTGTGGGGCAGCTTGAGCAGCTGTGATAGACAGAGCAGCAACGGCTGACGCTAAAAGTAGTTTTTTCATGGGTTTCTCCACTGACATTTTTAGTGATGGGGCTGCTGTACGCTTGCACCCAGTGTGATAAACCATCAATTGCTTAACAGCTTATCACGGCTTTTTTAAGTTATTTCCAATATGGGTATTTCATCATAGTTTCATGACGTATTTATGACAATTTTTGCAATCTTTAATAAAACATCATTAAATCATACATCAAGTGCAACAAATAAATCAAAACAGCATAAATCCCATACCGTGTGTATAGAATACCAATTTTGTTATATTTTGCAACACCTTTTATCACAAAAATTCACAGTTTATCTATAATTTTTTAAAAAATTTATATTTATCAATGAGTTAAAATGTTTCAGATTTCCAAAAATTTTGTAAATATTGAGAGTGATTTTTGATTATCATAATAAATTTATCAAATCTTGTCAAATCATTGTGATTTTGGGCACAAATCCCATCCCATATTATCGCCAGTTTGATAAAACCATGATAGAATAATCAGCATTTTTTGACATTGATTAAAACACCATGACCGACATATCATCTGAGCATAACCTACACACCATCACAAACGGCGTCAAAGCCAAAACGGACATCAGCCACATTCATGCCTTTTTGGGTGCCAAAACTGGCGATAAATGGCTTGCCGTCGCCAAAGATAATCTCCCCCTGCTCATGCAAGACCACGCCAACTGCGAGAAAAAGGCGGCAGGGACGGCGATGAATTTGATTTTTCGTTATGAGTTTCACAGGGATTTGCAAGAAAAACTTGCCCAGCTGGTGCGTGAAGAGATGCTTCACTATGAGCAAGTGCTAGAACTCATGAAAGAGCGTGGCATTGCATGGTCGCACCTGCCTGCAGGGCGATACGCCAAGGGACTATTAAAGCACAAACGCACGTGGGAGCCTGCGGGCATGATAGACGTGTTGATTATCGGGGCGTTCATCGAGGCTCGCTCATGTGAACGATTCTCAGCATTGGCGGATGTCATCAATGATGAAAAGCTATCAAAGTATTATAAATACCTGCTTAAATCCGAAAGTCGTCATTATGAAGACTACCTTGCCCTCGCCCAGTCGGTGTCAGATGAACCGATAGATGAGCGAGTGGCGTTTTTCCGAGCGGTGGAAGCCGAGCTGATAGACAGCCCTGATGGGGAGTTACGCTTTCATAGTGGCGTGCCTGACTTTGTTTAAAATTTATCCAAGCAAGCCATCATCGTATTTATCAATCATCGGATTTTAAATTTTAGCGTGTGTGGTGCTTGTAATTTGGGCAGGCAGACGCATATTATGGCTTTATTCTTTGGCTTTTGCCTTGGTTTTAACGTTAAGTGATTGATGACTTAAAGTTAAACGTATTTATTTTATCATCTTATATTTGGAAATATCATGACCACTCATCACAAACTCATCATTTTGGGTTCAGGACCAGCAGGCTACTCAGCGGGGGTGTACGCCGCCCGAGCCAACCTAAACCCCGTCATCATCACAGGACTACAAGTGGGCGGACAGCTCACCACCACCACCGAGATTGACAACTGGACAGGCGGAAAAGAAGGCTTAACAGGGGGTGAACTCATGGATAACATGAAAGAACATGCCGAGCGTTTTGGGACGCAGCTCATCTATGACCACATTCACACCGCCGACCTACAAAACCGCCCCTTTACCCTAACAGGCGACAACGGCACTTATACCTGTGACGCTCTTATCATCGCCACAGGGGCGACCGCCCAATATCTAGGCTTGGAGAGTGAAACGACATTTATGGGACGTGGTGTGTCAGCGTGTGCCACCTGTGACGGCTTTTTTTATAAAAACCAAAAAGTAGTCGTCATCGGTGGGGGCAACACCGCCGTAGAAGAAGCCCTATATCTATCCAACATCGCAAGCCACGTTACCCTAATCCACCGCCGTGATAGTTTGCGTGCCGAGAAAATCATGCAAGACCAACTCTTTGAAAAAGTCAAAAACGGCAACATCACGATAGAGTGGAACAGCAGTGTCAAAGAAGTCGTGGGCGATGACATGGGCGTAACAGGCGTGGTTATCCAAAACACAGACGGCACAACCAAACAAATCGATGCCATGGGTATGTTTGTCGCTATCGGGCATAAGCCCAACACCGCCATTTTTGACGGTCAGCTTGCCATGAAAGACGGTTATATCACTGTCAAAAGCGGACTGGACGGTAACGCCACCGCCACCAGTGTGGATGGGGTGTTTGCTTGTGGGGATGTAGCAGACCACATCTACCGCCAAGCGATTACATCAGCAGGGACGGGCTGTATGGCAGCGTTGGATGCGGAGAAATACTTGGATGCAATGTGATTTTATCTAAGACAAACCGCTGATTTAGACAAAAAGCCCATTTAGAATTGTTTTCTAAATGGGCTTTTTGTCTGTTGATGGCAACCTTAACTTAAATGACAAAAAGACAAACCGCCTAGGCAATTTGTCTTTTTATGGTTAAAAACCTACATTAAATGCGTTTTATAAGGGCGAATGTGATTCGCCCCTACACGTCCAAATTTTAAAAGGATTTTAAAAATACCATTTTTGCTTATAAAACAGGTATTTATCTCATCGTAACAAACTCTTCGCTGCCTGTGGGATGAATGGCAATGGTGTTGTCAAAATCACGCTTGGTTGCCCCCATTTTTATGGCAACTGCAAAGCCCTGAATCATCTCATCCACACCAAAGCCCACACCATGCAAGCCAACCACTTTTTCATCATCGCCCACACACACAAGTTTCATGCGACATGGTTCACGATGCGTGGTTACAGCAGAGTACATGGGTGTAAAGTTAGACTTGTAGACCTTGACATTGTCCGCCCCAAATTCGCGGATAGCAACTTTTTCACTGATGCCCACCGTACCAATGGGTGGATGGCTAAACACCACTGTGGCGATGTTTGAATAATCCAAATGCTCATCGGACTTATTGTTAAACAGTCGCTCGGAGAGTCTGCGACCTGCTGCCACCGCCACAGGAGTCAGCTCTATGCCGCTTTCAATGATGTCACCCACCGCATAAATGCCGTCTACCGTGGTGTTTTGGAATTTGTCCACGATGATTTGACCTTTGTTGTTGGTCGCCACACCTATCTCATCAAGACCAATGGCATCAGTTGCTGGCACTCGCCCTGTCGCCCAAATCAAGCACTCTACATTTAGTGTCTCACCATTGTCAAAATAAACGTTCAGACCGTCATTTTTCTCAATCTTAGTGGGATTTACGCCTGTGTGGAATGTAATGCCATCTTTGACCATGACATCGGTTAAGACCTCCACAATGTCTTCATCAAAATTTTTTAAAATACCACTACGCACACACAAATGTGTCTCCACGCCAAGTGCATTTAATACCCCTGCAATCTCAACACCAATATAGCCACCACCAACAATTGCCACCGATTTTGGCAACTCAGTCAAAGCAAAAATGCCATCTGAATCAATACCAAACTCCGCCCCCTCTATGTTTGGACGATATGGGCGACCACCTGTGGCAATTAAAATATGATCAGCGGTAATGATTTGGGTATCGCCATTGTCATGGCTGATTTCCACCGAATTTTTATCAAGAAATTTGGCAAAACCATTGATTAAGGTTACACCATTTTTCTTAAAGGTGTTTTTATAAGATTCATGAATGCGATTAATGTAGGCGGTGCGGTTTTTTACCAGTTTGGTAAAATCAAAGTCGTTTGCATCCAAATCAAAACCATAATCAGGGGCATAGTGATGAATGGTGTTTGCTATGTTCGCTGCGTACCACATCACTTTTTTTGGCACACAACCTGCGTTGACGCACGTTCCACCAACGTGCTTAGCTTCAATCACCGCAACTTTTTTACCATACATGGCAGCACGGTTGGCAGAACCAATACCGCCACTACCGCCACCGATGGTAATATAATCAAAATGTCTGGTCATAAGTTTTCTCCAAAAAAGGTTGAGTAATGTATCAATATAATGGGGACGATTTATGGGTTTTGGGAAAATGTTTGATAAAATTTTTTGATTGTTGATAGATGATTTTTTAATTGATTAAACTGATAAAATCCTGCTCGCCAATACTAACAGCGGTATGCGTGGCAATGCGACTGTCAAGCGATATAAAAACAGCGTGGTTGTATTTGGCAAGAGCTAGTAGATACGCATCGGTTAATTGCTTTGAGCCTTGAATGTGTTGCCAGTTGATAAGCTCATCTTGTAATAGGCTGATGTTGTCGGGGATGAAGATATGATGACTTTTGTCAATAAAAGTTGTTAGCTTCTCTTTAGTGTCTAAGATTTTAAAGCCATTTTCATAGCTAGGCAATAGACTTCTTTCCAAACCCTGATTTTTGTAGATTTTTAAAAACTTCAACCCCAATACTTACAAGGGTTTATTTTTAGTTTGGAAAGAGATTTAATGATAAAATCCGCATACAGCCATTTTGCGTAATCGGACAACTCGCCCAACGATTCCCTGCAATCAACCATTCGAATAACCAGCTTGTCGCAAGTGCGTGATGCTTATGTTTGTTATCCAACAAGGCAATCAATACATTAACATCAAGTAAGGCGATTTTAGATACCATGTTCTTCCCTTAGTTCATTGATGTATTTATCAGTAATTGTATGTGTGCCTGTGGTAAATGGGCTTAGTCCAAGAAACTCATACATCTCATCAAGGTCTTTGCCTTGTTGCTCGGCAACCAACTTTTCTGCCATGGATGCAAGATAATCACTTGCCGACATATTTTGTTGCTTGGCAATTTGTACAAGTTGCGTCTCTACTTGTGGGGGGTAAGTCTAGGGTTATCATGGATGACTCCTTTTAAAAGATAAGCCATTGTAACACAATCAAAACCCAAAAAAAACCCCAATCCTAACCACGCTCATTTAGCACGCCCCGCCAACCGCTTGACGATATTCATCATCTGACCGACCACCACTTTATCCACGCGCCCGTCTCGCCCATAGCGGTGTTTGCGATACAAGCTCTTTAATTCATCAATATCTTCCGCATTATTTGGCGTTTTTAGACGGTCAAGCCAAGTCAGATAAGGCTCGCTCGCCCCCTTGCCCCATGCCTTATCCTGCTTGGCAAGCCCTGCCGAGAGCTTCACAAGTAGCACGTCCAGCCCATGATACTGTCGTCTGCGTCGGTACATCATCACACCCACAAATAAGACAGCAAGCACTCCCACGCCCCCGACCAATGTCCAAAACTGCTGAGCAAAACTTGTGATATTAAACCACTTAAAGAGCGAGTCTTTTTGCTCATCTTGGTCATAACCGACCACGTTTTTTTGCCAATAATAGCCCATCTGGTCAGAGTAGCGTCTCAATGTTTGTAGCATCTTAAACTGCTGATAGCTCCATTGCCCTGCCATCCCATCGCCAAACATGGACGCACCGCCAGAATCAGTCACGGCATTCATGCCCTGCTCCACACGGTCAGGCGAGACAAAGGCGGTCGGGTCAATACGCACCCAGCCCTGTCCATCAAACCACACTTCCGTCCATGCATGTGCGTCCATCTGACGCACTTCCCAGCTTTGCCCATCACGCCCAAGCTCACCGCCTTGATAGCCTGCCACCACCCGAGCAGGAATGCCTGCCGAACGCATTAAAAAGGTAAAACTGGATGCATAATGCTCACAAAACCCCGCCTTTGTCCCAAACAAAAACTCATCAATGCGGTCATCTCGCAACACAGGGGGCGAGAGCGTGTAACTAAATCCGCCCGTGGTGATGAAGTTTTGCACCGCTTGTACATAGCGGACAGGGTCGCCAGTCTGGGCGTAGAGCTCTCTGGCAAAGGCACGAGCCTGCTCATTACCGTCTTTTGGCAGACGCAGATTAATGTGTTTTTGGATATCAGTGAGTTCAATATCCACCTTGGGCTGACTAAAATAACTGGCACGATAGCGTTTTTGGGTGCTAATCGGGTAATAATGACGCAGGGTAAAATCGCCCGTCATGCCCATGCCACGCTCAGGGTGCAAACGTGGATAATCTAGAGCAAACAGCCAGTTTTGCTCGGTCGGCTCCAAGATGACCTGATAATGATGTTCCATGCCTTGATACGCACTCATCGCCCATGCTGGGGGCGTATCGCCATCTCGTGATGGCCAAAAATGGGGCGAAAACTCACTTTGTCGCCACGTCACCCCATCAAAATCACTAAACACCAATCCACGCCAATACATCTCATGGCGGTTTGGCATTTGTCCGTCAAATTCGGCACGAAACGCCAGTTCGGTCGATTGACTCAGATTAGAAAAATCCCCTGGTGACATACTGTCCGAAACGCCCGTCGTCGCTGATTTGCCCGCCATCGGCAGTGACCACATCGGGGGCAGACGGGGGAAGAACAAAAACAGCACCACAAGCAAGGGGATGGCAGGCAGGGTTATCATGCCTAACGCACGCAGTCGCCCCGAGCCATCGGCATTATCATCATCACTAATGGCGATAAAGCCCACCAATATCATCATGAGTGTCGGCAGTCCCACCATCGCCACACTCAAATCCTGTCGTATCAAAAAAGCCGACGCCAGTGTAAATAACGCAAGGTTTAACGCCACATAAGCGTCCCGCTTCTCATAGAGCTCCCACGCCTTTGCCACAAAGCACAGCACCAAAAAGCTGACCGCCACATCCACGCCAAACGCCTGCCCAAAGCTCACCCAAATCGCCACTGTACCACCCAAAAATAGTAGCACCTGTACCACTTGATAGATACGGCGTAGTCGCCCACCACTTAGGCGGTATAGGCGTGCCTTGATACTGGGTTTTTGCATGATGACACTGATGATGAGTGCGACCAGTAGCCACGCAGGAATGCCCATCGCATGGGGCAACACAAGCGACGCCATGGCAAGCAGTAGCCAGTGATAGGCAGGCAGGGCAAGGATTTTTTGCCAAAATTTTTGGGGGCTTGTGGTTAGGGTTTTTCTACCTTGACCAAAATCGTGAAAAGTGCTGTTCATGGTGTCTGTGTCGTGTGGTTTTGCTTGATAGATGATTTGGTAAAATTAGGCAGATACTAACCTTTTTGTTTACATCCAAGAAACTTTAAAATTACCACAAACGTAATGATGTTTGGGTGTAGGGGCGTGCTGTGCACGCCTATAAAAATTGGTGTGTTATCAAAGGACGTGCGGAGCCAGTCCCTACAAAGCCTGTGGTAAATATCAAGTTTGTTAGGTGTATCATCAATCCATCAAACCAAACCCTTGTTTATAAATAGAATAATTTAAAATACTTTTTAAATGATTTTAAAACGGTTTTAAAATGGATAATATAAACAGCCAAAAACCCATCAAGGCTCTTTGGCAAGTCTTAGCAAGCATTGACGGACAAACTCATCACCCACGCCTATCTTGCCTGCCCCACTCGGTAGCACAAGCATAAAGGGCATGCCCTGTGTGGCGATGGCTTGCACTGCATGGGTCAGCTCACTAAGACGCATCTCATGCGAGCCTGATGGCATGTCATCATAATCTAAGCACCACTCACGCCCAAGCGAGTCGCCAAAGTGCTTGGTAAGCATGCCTGCCCCCCGTGCCACGTGCGACCATGACACCCGTGCCAGACTCTCGCCTTCTTGGTATTCATCCAACATCTCAAAGTCGCTTTGCCCTGCCACACTAATGGCACTTCGCTCATCACTCTCGCTTGCCACCGCTCGCTTGTCATTTTGCCAATCAAAGGGGATAGGCTTAGGATGTACAAACATCGGACTTGCCAAATGCACATACGCCCACGCACGCATGACCCCGAGCGGATAACGACTGCTGATGACCAGACGGGGCAAGGTCATGACCCCCCGAGTGGGCGTATAGACGGGTAATCTAACCAGTACCGATTTGCCCAGCGTTGGCGTGATGATGGTGCGAGCATTCATAAAGTCTTCTCGTGCCTGACCTTTGAGCATTTTTTGGATAATCTCATGCTTATCATCAAACACCGCTTCTATCTGCCGCGATGCCTTACCACTTCTGGTGGACAGCTCCAAAGTCACATAACCTATCGACCCTGTCTCAGACAGGCTGGACTCAACAAACCGCACATCAATGCTCGCCACCTGCACAAAGGTATAAAACACGGTCACGAGCCAAATGCCGAACAGGTAAAAGCACAGCCCCAGTACCAAGTTATTACCATAATTGACCCCCGTCACAAAAGTGGCGATGAGTAGCAAGGCAAACAGCAGTCCTTGACGGCTAAAAAAGATATAGACATTATGCAGTCCGAGCGACACCACGTCTTTGCGTGGTGAGCGTCTGGCAAAGAACTCATTGAGCTTGTTCTTTATGGGATGAGTCAGTGGGTGGGTTAGGCGATGAGCAGATGATTTCATGGGCATACGGATAGATTGATTAGGTTGATGACAAATGACAAATCAGCCATCAATCAATCGCCACTTCGTCCAAAATACGTCTGGCAATGGTCATCTCGGTCAAACCACCCAAATGATGAAACGGCACAAACCGTTGTCCCAGTCTGTGGTCAGCCACCGCCGAGAACACCGCCTGCACGTCATCTATCGCCACATTGTCCTGTCCTGATACATAGGCATAGGCTTGGCAGGCACGCTTTAACGCCAACACGCCACGGGGGGATAAGCCGTGATATTCTTGGCTTGAACGGGTCTTGGCAACCAGTTTTTGTAGGTAGTCTAGCACCACAGGGGCGATGTAGATGTCTTTGACTTCTCGCTGAGCTTGTATCACTTCTTCACTAGTTAAAATCGAGGTAAGCTCGCCCATCATCGCTCGGCGGTCTCGCCCTTCTAGCAGTTCACGCTCGGCTTTGGGTGATGGATAGCCCAGCGAGACACACATCAAAAAGCGGTCAAGTTGTGATTCAGGCAGTGGATATACGCCCGATTGTTGGGCGGGGTTTTGAGTTGCGATGACAAAAAATGGCTTGGGCAGAGCGTATGTCTGTCCATCTTGGGTTACTTGCCCTTCCTCCATCGCCTCCAACAGTGCCGACTGCGTTTTGGGACTCGAACGGTTAATCTCATCGGCAAGCAGTAACTGAGTGAACACCGCTCCTTTTCTAAAACTAAAACTCTGCTCGCTTTGGTTGTATATCATCATCCCCAAAATATCAGCAGGAAGCATGTCATTGGTAAACTGCACACGGTTAAAATCCAGCCCCAGCAAGATGGCAAGACTGTGTGCCAACGTGGTCTTGCCCATGCCAGGTAAGTCTTGTAATAGCAAATGCCCATCCGCTAAAATACAGGACACGGCAAGGGTCACGGCCTCTTCTTTGTCAAGGACGATTTGGTTTAGTTTATCAAGTAGGATTTGGATTTTGGGCTGGATGTGTGACATGAGACACTCGAATAAAAAATATTTTGATAAATACCAACAATTATACCAATTTTTTAAAAATTATTTGTATGACAAGCGTTATTGTAGTGAGATTTTACACAAAAAAAACACCCAATCATCTGTTGGGTGTTCGCTGTTATGGCAGTTACTCTTCAGCAGGGGGCGGGAAAGTAATCTCAGTATTGGCAGGTTGCAGATAGTCGCCTTGCAGATATCTTGCCCCCACCGACCATGCCATGGACATGGTGGACGCCTCTTCAATATATGGCATGAGCGTGCTTGCCCCTTTTTCGGTCGCTGTATTTATCAGCCCTTGCAGAGCGGTCAAGTTCGCCTCTCTGTCTAAGTCCTTGGTATAGCTACGAGCGAGACGTACCATGTTGGGCGACAGATAGTCCAGCACTTCGTCGGATTTGGCAGTTACGCCAAAACCATTCATACCCACAGGGCAGTCAATGTTGGCAAGGGCAATGAACTGACGTTTGGCGACCGCCATATAATCCACCAAATCCTGCTCACTAAACTGCAATGTCAGCACATCACTACCACCACCAATGGCTCGGGTCAGCTGAGTGACAATACCTGATAGATTGGTATCTGCCAATGACGCTGATGATAGACCCACCAACAGGCGTGCGGTTGGCTCGCTTTGGCGAGTGTTTGCCAAGTGCTTACTGGCATTAATAAGCATCCAACGGTCAATCTTTTCAAGCAGATTGTGCTTTTTGGCAATCGAAGCCAATTTATCATAGGTCATCTCTGTGCCGTCAGCCTGTGGCAAGGTAATGAATACCTCGAACAGACTGCTACTGTCAGTATCAATGTCATAAATCGGCTGATATCTAAGGATAAATTTATTTTGAGTTAAGGCAGTCTGGATGTACTCCGCCATCACCGCATCATCCTCACCTGCGATGGTACTGATGTCAAAGACCTTAATCTTAGCATCTTCATCGTCAGGGTTAATCTCATGGGCGGTATCCATGGCACGACTTAGTACTACACTTGACTCGGGGGCATTACCATCCATCATCACCACACCCACAGACAAACTGGCAGTAACGGTGCGACTGCCCACCTCAATGAGTAAGTTAGTGATACGCTCTAAGAGCTTTTGAGCCAGTGTTACCACCCCATCTTTATTAATCTCTTCTACCACCAAAGCGAAGCTTGTGTCACTAAAACGACTCACACCCGTCCCATGAAGCTGTTTGGCGGTCTCATCAAGTGCCCATGCTACCTGCTTGACTGCGGTATCCACTCCTGCCAAGCCTGTACTTGAATGAATCTTGCCCACACCACCCATGCGAATATACAACAAGGCGGCGGACTTAATGTCACCCCTTACCACCTCTTCACGCACGCTGTCTAATGATTCGGTAAAGGCAAGACGGTTTGGCAGACCTGTTAGAGCATCTTGACGCTCCGCTTTGGCAAGTTTTTTGGCAAGTTCAGCACTGTTATTTTCATTTTGTTGGATAATCATCTGTGTAACAGGCTCACCATCTAAGGTTGCCGATGCCAGTTGTAATTTAGATGCAAAGGTTGAGCCATCGGTACGCTTACTTTCAAAAGCAAATTCCACCTGTGAACGGTCGCCCTTGGCAAAACGACTTAGAAACCGCTTAAAGCCCTTAACATTATCACCACCAGCAATCAAATCCACCACTGGCACACCAATAATCTCCTCCATCGTCCGATAGCCAAACATTTGTAAATAAGGGTCATTGGCAAAGATATGCACCCCCTGATCAATGTACGCCACAGCAGATTTTGAATTTTTAATCAAGATATTGGCACGTTGTTCCGCTTCTTTTAAGATGGATTTTAGATGAATGGTCTGGCGTTTGGCTCGTGCATACTCTGTCTGCAAACAAATGGCTAAGATGATGAGTTTATCATCATTCTTTGTCAATGACTTTATCATGTCGCCATGCACCACCTCGGGGTTACCATGCTCATTTAGGCTCGCCTGTTCATTGCTTTGCACCAAATGAATGACTGGCAAATTAATCTGCTCTTCTTGTAAGATACCCACGACATCTGTAAAGTTCATGTCATAGGCACGATGGAAAACAAGCACATCCCATTCTTGGCGTAAGGATTTGACAAACTCCGCCTTTTCATCCCAAAAGCCCAAATTAACCTCATCAAAATATTCTGATAAGTGGCTGATAAGATGCTCGGCATAAAGTTGCTCTTCATCAATAAACAACAGGTTTAAGATATTTTTTTTCATAGACATATAGTATGTTAAAAAGCGATGCGGACAGGCTGGCGTTGGTTCACCCAAAAGTGTTTGCAATATTTGTACCAATTTGTAACGTTTTGAAATATTTTTACAAAACGTTACAAATTATGATAAAGGCTAATATCAAGGAAATTCAAAGAACTGCCATATTATAGCAAATATTTGGTTAATTAGCCATTTAAACGTACGATTTGGTATTGTTCAATCTCATCGGTGGTCAAAAGGTTACGCTCCAACCTAAGCTCCATCTCTTTGGTATCAATCCGAAGAACGACATAATCTCCCACTTTAAAATGATAACGGGGCATGATGAGCGTGCTTTGCTCATTGAGCCCATCGCCATCCACCAGCAGTGCATGGACAAACTCTTGACTTCTGCCGTCTTGTTTACGCAAGCGAATGCCGACTGCCATCAGCACCCGACCCAAAAATCGTCCATCCACTGCCACCGAATTATCTGATTTTTCCACCCAATGTGCCATGCCCAGACGCCACGGATTTTTATTGGTGGAGATTGCTGATTTTAAAGCAAAAAGCCCATAAAGATGGATGAGTGGACGAGATGACAAAATCTCATCTTTTTTATCCATCCCCTGTGCACCAAACCGAAAACGAGCCACCGCCTCATTTTTGTAGCTTACCTTAACCATCTCTTTGGGTGCAACCATACCAATAGCAGAGGCACTGATTTTGACATGAAAATCAGCAGGCAACCCACGTTCTCGGATGACGGTAGATAGGTTTTGACCGCCAGAGATTTCATTAAAAATGGAAGCAAATCCAACAAGCAGCTCTGCCTTTCTCTCATGCCTATCATCTTGTCTGTCATGCGATGATCGCTGTTCAAAAGCAAGCAGTACCATCTTGGCAAATCGCATTTCAAATAACGACTGTGCTGTACCATCTATATACTCGCCTGCCGATACTTGTTCTATGTATCGTGTAAAATCTGCTAAGTCAAAAAACAGACAACGATGCTCATCACTGTATGGGTTAACCGACGCATATGGCGTGATGACCTCAGGCGGTTCAGCACCTTGTAGATTGACAAATACCCGAAACTCAGGATTGGCATCAAAGGTTGTTTTAAAATATTTTACCCACAAAGGCAACACTTTAAAGGCATTTAAGATGTCCTGACGGCGGTAAGCAAAAAAGTTACCAAAACTTGCTCCGCACGCCTGCATGTATCTGTCATGAATGGATGTCTTGGGATAATTTTTGTCAAAATCTTGAATGCTTTCGTGGCAAACTCCCAGATTGAGCGTGGTCAGATACCAAGTATTCACCTCCCGCCAGATGACCTTGGGGGCTTTTTGGTAAGTTAAAGCATACTCCATCAAAAGCTTGACATACAGCACCATAAATTGGTGTACGGCATAAATAAAGATGTCACGCTCGGCAGTAAGCACACCCGACTTCTTGGCGGACATGATTTTGTTTAACCACTTCTTGCCACCGCCATGTGCCGAAACAAAGGCATTCTGATGACGCACGGCGATGTTGCGATACACCAAAATCATCAAAAAGTACAAACTACGCACTTCATGAACTGACGACCGCTGTTCATCGGATAGACTTTGGTGCTCATAGACATAGTCAGCATGCATTTGCCCAACCACACGCTCAACGACCACCATCAGCTCATCCATGAGTGCCAGTTTTTGACCATCATGCATGTCACAGACCAGCACTTCACTAAGAGCTGTCCTAAGCTCGGTATATTGCTCATGCTTGGGTCTGATAGAAAGTGTGGTCGCCCATGTGCTAAGATTGGCACCTGTTTGGTCAAAGTAGGTCAATGTGACAGGTTTTTGTGCCAGTGGTGCGGTAATTAGGCGTTCAAATTTTTGCAGGGTAATCATATCGTGTCTCTTTGCACAAATTGGCTTGGTGGTCGCCCACGAATACAGCACGGACGCTGGCAATTTACCAAATAATCCACTCAAAACTTAGCATAAGTCAAATTTATGCAAGGTAAGATTTGGGTTAATAACATAAATTTTCATATTATAGCAAACTATTAACACCTGTCCACGACAATAATCCCCCAGAAACAGCATTTGGGGATATTTTTAACCCATTTTGGCTTATGACAAAAAATTCATACAAAAAAGCACAACCATCATTGGCTGTGCTTAGGGTAAGACAAAGCTACTCTTCTGACTCATCATCATCCCATTTGGCATAAGTCTTTGACGGGTCAATGCCTTGGGATTTTAGATAGGCAACTTGCTCTTCTAGGGTACGGCTTTTTTCGGCATCATGCATGGTGTCCGCCAATTCATCGAAACGCTCAGTCAGTTGTTCGGTGGTTTTTGACATGATATCATCCTTATTACAATTAAAAATAAATTATGATGAAAGATGGGGCAAACTTATCCCCATTGCATTAAATTTTAACCATATCTTGATTTAACGCCATATTTAACATTAAATCTCTTTCCAAACTAAAAATAAACCCTTATAAGTATTGGGGTTGAAGTTTTTAAAAATCCATAAAAATCAGGATTTGGAAAGAAGTCTATTAAAAACACACAACCAAGATACAACCACTTCATCCTAACAAAATTTTGGCAGTGATGTCATCTGTTTTGTGTTAAATTTTGTATCTTAGATTTGTATCTTTGAGCATGATTTCTTGGATTTTGCTCACTTTTCGAGCCTTGCAACCCATTCTTTTGGCTAAGCCATGTCAATTTAATGTGCCTTAAATATACCATTTGGCCAGGGCAATCGCACTACAAAATTTTACATGAAATTGATTAAAAATCAAGCAAATTTAGTATTTATAGTTAATTTTATCTAAATATATTTTTAATAAATTATTCAAAATATAATTGGTTTGGTGAGTTTTTAAATAATTTGTGTCTAAAAATTGCCAATTTCTTCAAAAACATAATTTTATTTGCTAAAAATCAAATATAGTGCGATTGCCCTGCCATTTGGCAATGCTATTTTAGCTATTTTATGTTGGATGTTTTGTCAGTGGCTTGCCACATGGAGCCTTGACCCACAGGCTCAATCCATCCTGCCAACTCCAACTCATCTAATATCCACAGCACATCAGCTTTGACCACCTGCACTCGGCTGACGGCATGGATGTCAGGATACTGTCTTGCCACGATTTGACTGGCAAGATTCTTATCAACATTATCATTTAAGGCACGTCCCAACCCTTGCTCAGAAAATGGCATGACCACATTGGCAAGCATGGTAACGATGTTTCGCCAGCGTAGCGGGATGACAAAGGACACTTCGATGAGCGTGCCACCCCGAAACGCATGGGCGGTGCAACTTACCAAAAATTCACTGTCTAGTGCCAATGCGGGCTTTAAGGCGGCATGCAAATCAGCATCTGTCTTGGCGTGAGAATGAGATGTAGATTTGGTCAGATGGGATTGGGCAGGAATACTAGACGCCCCAATCTTTTGGGCATCACTGGGTGCAGAAATTTGCTTCTGAGTGGCGGGCTTGGCATGCTTTGGGGGCTTAGACAGCAACGCATTTCTGACGCTCATGCCTGCCATTTGCCATCCTTGAGATTTGTCAAAATCCAACGCATTAAAAGCAGTTTCAAGCAGTTTGGGCAGATTGGTATTATCATCAAAATAATGCACCGCCTGCCCCGATTGCGACTCCAATACCCCCACAAAGTCAATCAGCCGATTATTGGCAGGTTTGTTTAGCACGTCCGAATGCACAAAAATGAGCATGGGCTTATTTTTGGCTTTGGCATTGGTATAGCTGACATGGAGCTGACTGACCCCTGATGCGTTGGTGCTACCATAGTGATTGCCCACAAGCAGGAGCACCACATCGGCAGAGTTGATACAACGCCAACTATAACTGGCAGATTCAGCACGGGCAATTACCAAGTCTTTGGTTAAAAAAGCCCGACTTTCAAAGAATATCGCCACATCATCTTGGGCAGTAACCAACAGCGGGTCATCAGCAACACAAGCGACATGAACATGATAACGATGATTTGACACAAAAACCCCAAGGCTAGTAGTAAGTAGTTAAGGATATTGCTTTTATTGGCAACCACACGTGACATTGCCATTCATCTTTCTTATCCATACGCTCAAATGGCAATCCCTTATTATAAAGAATTTTCATCAAAATAAAAATATCCATACCACCCAAAACACATCAAAAAATCAAAAAATAACATAAAAGCACAAAACCCGTTAAAATTGCCCTGTTTTTTGATACATTTTTTGATATTTTGCCAATTTTGACAATGAAGTGTTTGGCGTTTAGGGTGTGCCTGCCACTGATAACATTTTAAATCAATTTTTGTACAAAAAAGCTCACTCTTGGTATTCGATCAGCTCAATAAATGGTTCACCGCTTAACTTCTCGGCGGTGGCAAGCAAATCATCATCTAAGCGTGTGGCATACAACTGCATGGGGGTGGTGTTTGGCGTGGGGCTTGCGATATTAAAAAAATCAAGCAAGGATTTGACCCGTTGGGCGATTGCCAGTCCTGAATCAATCAATTGCACGTCCAGATTTTCTTTTTGTATAAAGGTCTGCAAAAACCCCTTAAAAAACGGGTAATGCGTACACCCCAGCACTATCACGTCCACGCCCATGTCCGCCCATTGTTTAGTTTGTCTAATGAGTAGGTTTGCCACTTGACTGTCAATCGGCATACCGCTCTCCACCCACGGCACCAAGGTCGGCTCAAAATGCTTATGCACCATGACCCCTTGTGGCATGGCAACGTCAGTAATGACATCGTTTAGTAGATAGCCATTTAAAGTCGCCCGAGTGGCGAGCACGGCAATTTGGCGGGTTTTGGTCAGGCTACACGCAGGTTTGACCGCAGGGACAAGCCCCACAATCGGCACGCTACACCGCTCACGCAATGCTTTTAGGGCATGGGCGGACGCACTGTTACAAGCGATGACGATGAGTTTACAGCCCCGTTTGCACAGCCGTGCCACCGCTTGCAAGGTCAAAAGCAAAATCTCATCGCCCGATTTGCCCCCGTACGGCACGTTGGCGGTGTCGGCATAGTAGATAAAGCGTTCGTTTGGCATGAGTGTTTTTAGGTGTAGATACACCGACAAGCCCCCCACCCCCGAATCAAATACGCCAATCGGGGCGGTAGGGTCATCTTTAAAATCAGGGTGCTGGTTTATCATATTGTTTAGTTTTTCTAATTAAAATTTGGGGCAACCACACGGTGCGTTTTACCGCCACTTTGCAAGGTCAAAATCGTCTGCCCCTGCTCATCTGACAGCTCGCCAAGCTCTATTAAATGATAAAACACATTACGCCCAATGCGAGCGGTTAGGTTAAAACGGGTGTCTATATACAGCCTATCATCCGCCACGTCATCACGCACCACGGTTTTAAAATACAACGGCTCATCATCAAGCACAATGCTATCGCCGTTGGTCGTGCCAAACACTATCCATTCATCGCCATTTTTGGTAACTTTATCCACAGTATTGATGAATAATGGCGTGTCTATTACGGTAATTTCGTATTTGTCCGTGGGTGTTTTTAAAAAGTGGCGTTTTTGCTCGCCGTCCCCGTCCGCCCACAACACACTGGCGAACAAATCCACAAGCGACTGCCGAGCGATTTTGACCCCGTCATGATACCACTCGCCATTGTCATCAATGACAATATCAAAAGGCGTTATCGTCTCGGGTGTCCATTTATCCAGTGGTGGAATTTTGCGTTCATTACCAAGGGCTGTGATAAGTTTGGTTAAGTCGTTGCTTTTATTGGAATTTTTATCTGTGTTATCCGTCATTATCCTTGCCTTATCATTTAAAAGAAGTGTTTAATTTTGCCTAAATTTTTATAAAAAAGCAAATAAATTTTAAGGATTTAAAAAGCACAACAAATCACATTTGCCAAGATTTTAACCTTTTTATTCATTTAACTTTAAAATGCACGCCTTGCCAATCTCTCCAACGGGCGTGTTCAACACGCCCCTACACAACCCATGGTAAATATCAGGTTCGCTAGGTGTATCTACCCCAACAACTTTTTATAACCGTACCAGTCATGATTTTATCAAAAATAAGGGCATAATTAACTTGCCTAATTTGATAAGATTGGTAAAATATACCATTTATAATTATTTGATTTATCAAACATTGTATTTGATAATCATTTGTTTTTTAGCCATTACAAGGTTTCACCTTAAACAGCCAAAAAGGAAACACCATGCAAGAGATACAACGTGAGTCAATGGAATTTGACGTGGTCGTGGTCGGTGGTGGCGTATCAGGTCTGTCCTGTGCCATTCGCCTAAAACAGCTTGCCATAGATGCAGGACTTGATGAATTTATGGTCTGTGTTGTGGAAAAAGGCTCAGAGTTCGGAGCCCATATCCTATCGGGAGCGGTCATGGAAACCCGTGCCTTGGACGAGCTGTTCCCCGATTGGCAAAACATGAATGCCCCAATCACGGTCAAGGCAGCCGAAGACCGTGTGTATATGCTCCCCAACGCCAAAAAGGCGGTCAAATTGCCAAGCTCGGTTGTCCCTGCCAGTATGCACAACGAAGGCAACTACATCGTCTCGCTTGGCAATGTGGTTCGCTGGCTTGCCGAACAAGCCGAAAGCATGGAGATTATGCTATTCCCCAACTTTACCGCCAGTGAAATTCTCTACAACGCTGACGGCTCGGTGCGTGGTATCCAAACAGGCGACATGGGGGTCAATGCCAAGGGTGAGCCTAAGCCGTCTTTTGAGGCAGGTTATGAGCTTGTTGCCAAATACACCGTCTTTGCCGAAGGCTGTCGTGGGCATTTGGGCAAGCGTCTCATCAGCCGTTTTCATCTTGACAAGGATAAAGACCCCCAACATTATGGCATTGGACTAAAAGAGCTGTGGGAGATTGACGCTGATAAGCACGAAGAAGGCGTGATTTTGCACGGCTCGGGCTATCCCTTAAATGACACAGGGGCAACTGGCGGTTGGTGGCTGTATTTTGCCGAAAACAATCAAGTGAGCTTTGGCTTGGTGGTGGATTTGTCTTACTCCAATCCGCACCTATCGCCCTTTGATGAATTACAACGCCTAAAACTACACCCCCTTATCCACCCTATCCTAGAAGGGGGCAAACGCCTGTCCTATGGGGCAAGAGCCTTGGTCAAAGGCGGTCTAAATAGTCTGCCCAAGCTGACCTTTGCAGGGGGTGTACTGGTGGGCGACGATGCAGGATTTTTAAACCCTGCCAAAATCAAAGGCACACACACGTCCATGAAGTCGGGAATGCTCGCTGGTGAGGCGATTTTTAAGGCAATCCAAGACGGACGGCAACACGATGAAGTGAGCGAGTATCAGACCAATTTTGAAAACTCGTGGCTGTTTGATGATGCCAAATCCGCCCAAAACTTCTCGCCTGCCATGCACCGCATGGGAACGTGGCTTGGTGGGGCGTTTATCTTTGTGGAGCAAAACTTGTTAAGCGGTAAAATGCCACTCATCATTCATGACAACAGTTATGATTTTGCCCAATTAGACAAAGCCGACCACGCTTACAAGCCTGATTATCCAAAACCTGATGGCAAGCTGACCTTTGACAAATTATCCAGCGTGTTTATCTCAAACACCAATCACGCCGAAGACCAACCCTGTCATCTAAAATTGACCGACCCAAGCGTGCCAATCACCAAAAACCTACCGCTCTATGGCGAACCTGCTCGCCTGTACTGCCCTGCGGGGGTGTATGAAGTGGTGGCAGATGAGAATGACCCGAACGGAGCAAGGTTTGTCATCAACAGCCAAAACTGCGTACATTGCAAAACCTGCGACATCAAAGACCCTGCTCAAAACATCACATGGGTAACGCCTGAGGGCGGTGGCGGGCCGAATTATCCGAATATGTAATGATGACAAATAAAGGACGTAAATCGTCCTTTATTTTTTTGTTGCTTTATCCTTGCTTTTATGGCAATATAATTTTATTTTTGTAAGGAGCTTAGCATGTTCTCACGCCGTTCTTTCTTAAAATCAGGCGGTGTGTTGGTCTTGCCAGTGCCATGCCTGCTTGTGCCAAAATGTCTATTACACCAACCATTACAGCGTTTGCACCAAGCAAAGATACGCCATTACTGCTAAATTTTAATGAAAATTCGCTCGGCATGTCGCCCAAGGCAAAAAAGGCGATTTTAGACAGTTTGGACTTATCCCTTCGCTATCCTGACAGCCAACGTGAAGCCTTGGTTGATGAGCTTGCCCGTGTCAATGGCGTGAACACCAATCAACTCTCTATTGGTAATGGCTCATCCGAGAACATTCAGGCATTCGTGCAAGCGATTTACACCCAAGCTCTACAAAACAAACAAGCCTTTCAGCTTGTCGTGCCAGACCCAACCTTTAACTATGCCGAACTGCACGCCAACGCTCTTGGGGCTAAGGTGGTAAAAGTCCCTGTCAATGCAAAAGATTTTGGCTTTGACATTGCCAAAATGCAAAAAGTCGCCAACGACTTTGACGGCGTTACGCTGTTTTATCTGTGCAATCCCAACAACCCCACAGGTACGATTACGCCCAAAAATACGTTATCACATTGGGTCAATAACGCCCCAAAAAATCACTATTTCTTGCTAGATGAAGCTTATGGCGAATATGTCGCCAATCCCAATTTTGAAAGCGGTTTGGCATTTATCAAACAAGGCAATCCCAACGTCTTGGTTGCCAAAACTTTCTCAAAAATCTACGCCCTTGCAGGACTGCGAATCGGCTATGCCATTGGCTCAAAAGAGCTAATTGAATTGACTGAGCGTTTTATGTCGCTTGACAACACCAACCTGTCAGGAGCGGTGGCATCGCTGGCATCACTACAAGACACCGAATTTTTGGAATACAGTCGCTTGTCAAACCTACGCTCTCGCCAAATTGTAGAGACCACCCTAAAAGAGCTTAAATTAAAATATGCCGAATCAAATGGCAACTTTATTTTCCATGAGATTAAAGGGGATGTCAAAACCTATCAAGAGCGTATGAAAGAGCGTCATATCTTTGTCGGACGTGCATTTCCGCCCATTGACGGCTACAACCGTCTAACGCTTGGCACACCCGAAGAAATGGTAGCATTTGTTAAAGTATTAAAAGAATTTCGCAAAAAAGGGGTGGGTGTAACCTTAACCGACCGTTTTTTGACATCAGCCCAGTTTCTCCGACCAATTTTTAGCTTTGAGAAACTGAGCTTTGATTATTTAAAAAAACTAAACAAAATGCTTGTTTATTGATATTAATCAATCAGAATTACTCACCATTATTATTAATTTTTCCTAATCAATCCATTGATTTTTACAAATTTTACTTTCCAAAAAATTATATATAATAGTCTTATGGGTTTGTATACTCTTGTCCCATTTTGATAGATTACATGATGGTTTTTGCAATAATTTTTGGCACACTTTTAAGGATGCGTTAAGCGATGTCAATTCATGATTTTTTGGTAACAGACATTCACGGTAAAGAAATTCAACTCAGCGATTTTAGGGGTAAGACCTTACTCATTGTCAATACTGCCACCCAGTGCAGTCTAACACCCCAATATGACGAATTAGAAGCACTGTATCAAAAGTATAAAGACAAAGGCTTGGTAATTTTGGACTTTCCCAGCAATGAATTTGGGCAAGCGGTCGAAGACAATGAAGAAATTGCTAAGTTTTTGGCAGAGCATTATCAAGTCAGCTTTCCTGTGTTTGCCAAAATTGACATCAATGGCAGTAACACCCATCCTTTGTACCGCCACCTAAAATCCCAAGACAAAGATGAGATTGGCAATAGCAGATACGAAGTATTGCTTGAAGTGATTGCAGAAATTAACCAAACTCGCACAGGCGATGACATCAAATGGAACTTTACCAAATTTTTGGTGGATGCTGATGGTAACGTGGTGGCACGTTTTGCCCCCACCATCGGTGCCAAAGAAATGGAACACATCATCCAGCAGGAACTTGTGGATGCCGCTTAATGGTCAGTTGATGATTGATATTGGGGCATGCCCACCATTGATAGCATTTGATAAATAAGACTTCAATCTCAACTTGAAATCCTAACTTATTGATTATTCTATAATAATTTTTTGGGTTATAGGGGCGAATTGCAATTTACCCTTGATAAATCAAGCACTTATATAAAGTTGAGAATGGGGTAAATAAGGTAAAAATTTAACGTTCTAAATCAATTTTTGCATGAAAAATAGCCATTCGACCACTTAATTTAAAAAATTAAATTAGGGCGTGTTGAACCTTTATAACACTATTTACAATCTTTATAACACTATTTACAATATAGAAATATTTTAGAAATAAAGTAATGTTTTTGCATGAAAAATGGCTAAATCTGGTTTTTCATCGTCAAAAACTTGTCTGATAGAATGACTATCAGCCTGCGTTTTTTCCTTGAAAAACGGGCGATTTCCCCTATTTTTCATTGCAAATACAAAAGTTCAACACGCCCTAAAATCTTAAAAATTTAGCCAGTTAAGTGGTCGGATTGTTTTTTTAAACCACCATCCATCTCTAAACGTCTTTAATCATCATCCAATGGCTTTTTGGTGGGCAGACCATCATAGTCATCATCGGCTTGATAGACATCGCCACGAAAATACGCACTTTGATGTTCGTCATTACAAAAGAAATACTCCCGCCCATCGCCTGCCACATCCATCTGTAAAATACCCCGATAGGTGGCAAGCTCATGCCCACAATAATCACATCGTCTGATACCAACATCATCGCCTGCTTTTGGAAAAAAGTGCTTGGGCGGTTTTGGATACATGAATTTAAAGAAGATTTTCATCACAATGGCGATGATGATAAGATTAATTAAAAAAGCAAACATGGCAAACGTCAAAGTCACAAAATAATGCCTACTATATCACAAAAATAGGCGATAGTGTGCTATACTAAGTTGATTTGTCTAGATTGGTTTTAATTGGTTTTATACAAACATCAAGCTGATTTGACAAATCAAACTCATCATTGCCTGCCGATAAACATGGATTGACGACAGGCGATAACCATCAATACACTTTACTGGATAATTACAAATGTCAATACAAGAAAATTTTAGCGAAATTAGCACCCCAAACGGTACGATTACTTTTGCCATCATGCAGACAAATTTTTGGGTGGGCGACATCAAGGGTAACGTGGGCAAGATGAAAGCCCTTGCCCTAGATGCCAAAGCTCGTGGGGCGGACGTTGTCATCTTTCCTGAGCTGGCACTCATCGGCTATCCGCCAGAAGATTTGCTACTGCGTCCTACCTTGGCTGAGCGTGTCAAGATTGCCATGAATGAACTTGCCAAGATAGACGGCATTGTCACCATTTTGGGCTATCCACACGTGGACAATCACGGCACGTTTAACTCGGCGGCGATATTACAAGGTGGCAGTCAAAAAGGCTTTTATCACAAACAATGCCTGCCAAACTACGGCGTGTTTGATGAAAAACGCTACTTTAAAAAAGGTCGCAATCAAGTCTTATTTGACTACAAAGGGCTGACCATCGGACTACTTATTTGTGAAGACATCTGGCACGAAGCCCCCATCAAAGCACTCAAAGATGAAGGGGCAGAAATGGTGGTCGTGCTAAATGCGTCCCCCTTTGAAGTCGGCAAGCAAGCCGAACGTAAAGCACTCATCGCTCGCCAATCATCAACGCACAAACTACCCATCATCTATGTCAATACCGTCGGTGCCCAAGATGACATCGTCTTTGACGGTGGCTCTATCGTCAGTCAAGCCGACGGCGAGATTGCTCACGAAGGGGCGAGATTTTTAAATCAGCTAATTATGGCAACCTTTGATGCATCAAGTGGACGCTTTGACACCCAAGCCAAACCGCCACTTGACTTATCCGAAGAGTCACAAATCTACCAAGCCTTGGTCGTTGGTTTGCGTGATTATGTCAATCGCTCAGGCTTTAAGGGCGTGATTGTCGGACTCTCGGGGGGCATTGACAGTGCCTTGACCCTTGCCATCGCTGTGGATGCATTGGGTGCAGATAAAGTCTATGCGGTGATGATGCCTTATGAATATACATCACAGATGAGTCTGGATGATGCCGCTGCCCAAGCCGCCCGTCTCAACGTCTCTTATACCATCTGCCCCATCCATGATGCCGTGGCAGGACTCAAATCCACGCTCGCCCCACTCTTTGCAGGGGCGGCCCCTGATGTGACCGAAGAGAACCTGCAAGCTCGGGCAAGGGGTGTGATACTCATGGCTCTATCCAACAAATTTGGACACATGGTCATCTCAACTGGCAACAAATCAGAAAATGCAGTCGGCTACTCTACCCTATATGGCGACATGGTTGGCGGATTTGATGTGCTAAAAGACGTCTACAAGACCGACGTGTACCGCCTAGCCGATTATCGCAATCGCCTAGAAGACAACCCTGTCATTCCTGAGCGTGTCATCACTCGCCCGCCATCGGCTGAGCTACGTCCCGACCAAAAAGACCAAGACAGCTTGCCCGATTATACCCTGCTTGATGCCATCTTGAAGATGTACATCGATGAAGATTTGGGCTACAAAGCCATCTGTGCGGCAGGTTTTGACCCTGAGGTCGTTGAACGTGTGCTGACCATGGTAGATAGAGCCGAACACAAACGCCGTCAAGGGGCAATCGGCACTAAGATTACCAAAAAATCCTTTGGGCGTGAACGCCGTTATCCGCTAGTCAATGGCTGGTCGGTAACGGGCGAGTTTTAAGGTTTTTAATACCTAATTAATTGCAAAACCGTCAAATATTGGCGGTTTTGTTTTATCAAAATAAAAAGATTATGTTAAATAAACCCTTTGGAAAAACCCTTTGGAAAAACCCTTTGGAAAAACCCTTTGGAAAA
>ERZ1023461.68-NODE-68-length-34818-cov-68.255329_pt1 | contig 34818 bp, 28 predicted proteins | sample MGYA00380528_ERZ1023461 | MGnify/ENA primary metagenome ERZ1023461 (study PRJEB33173, sample SAMEA4830392) | metagenome | study: EMG produced TPA metagenomics assembly of the PRJEB25223 data set... | reverse complement strand
GCTAACCAATACTAATTGCTCGTTTGGCTTGACCATACAACACCCAAGTGGTTTAAAAAAACTACTTCATGTGTTGTATGATAAGTAAGTGTAAAGATTTTACCTAACAAGCTTGAATCAATCTTGAATAACTTAAAAAGTTAAAACTTTAAAAATTAAAATTTAAAGTAAATTAAAACAACAGACTCATAAACAGCGTTGTTAATCCTTTTACGCTGACGACAATAGCAAGATGGAACCACCTGATCCCTTCCCGAACTCAGAAGTGAAACGTCTTAGCGCCGATGGTAGTGTGGTTCGCCCATGTGAGAGTAGGTCATCGTCAGCACCTTATTTAAAACCCCCTACATTGGAAAATGTGGGGGGTTTTGGTTGGGGTGGGGTGGGTTATAAATGATGATAGGGGGTGGGTTTTTATGGAGTTGATGATTGTGGGTGGGCAAAAAAATAAGTATCTGATTATTGGGCAGGGTTTTGTTGGCAAGGCAGTTGCCCAGATGTTATCTCAGGCAGGGCATGATGTCACAGGGTTGGCACGCACCGCCAAGAGCTATGATGAGCCTGTACATTTTTGGCAAAGAGATGCTGGGACACTCGCCCAAGATGAGCTTGCTCCATTTAGTCATGTCGCCATTATTATCACGCCAAACCATGAGATGACCAATAGGGTACAAGCCTATCGTGAGAGTTATTTGGCGGTGTGTGAGCATATCGCAAGCCTTGATTTGCCAAATCTGCACCGCGTACTATTTGTCTCATCCACATCTGTATATGGCGAGAGCGGGGGCGAGTGGGTGGATATTGATACGATAGCATGTCCTGCCACAGATACAGCCAAGATACTGTTAAAATCTGAGCAGGTATTGCAAAAAGCCTTTGGTGAGCGATGCGTGATAGTTAGACCATCTGGTATTTATCATGGTGGCAGTACACGGATGAAAAGAATGGCTCAAACTGCCCACATAGATGGCGTGCCGCTCTCCCATTACACCAATCGCATTCATCGTGATGATTTGATACAAGTGATTTCTCAGGTATTAACTTTGCCTGCTTCTAAGTCTGTGTATTTGGTAAGTGATTGTGAGCCTGTCACCAGTCTTGAAGTGATAAGATTTTTGTGCCGAAACTACGGTTATCTCCCGCCAAAGGTCATTCATGCCACACCCACAGGTAAACGCATTCGGGGCAATGTGGATGATTGGCTTGTTTTTAAAAATTATCAGATGGGTTATGGGGGTTGATTATTTATTTCACTCCCATTTAACATGGTAACTTATTGATTGCTGGGTGATTTTTTCTGAACCATGGGGGCGAATTAATTTACCTTTGATAAATCAATCACTTATATAAGGTTGAAAGTAGGTTTATGTACTAGGGCGTGCCGACCCTTTATAACACAATTTACATTTTAGAGTGTTTATAGGACATATCTGCCATTGATGATATTTTCACAAAATATGATGAAAATTTAACGCTTTTATCAATTTTTGCATGAAAAATGGCTATCCGATTACTTAATTTAAAAATTAAGAAAAATTTTAAAAATTTACCCAGTATAAGTGATCGGATTATTTTTCCTTGAAAAACGGGCGACTCCCCTGCTTTTTTAGACGAGCGTTTTTTATGGCAAATATCAAAGACAGGCACGCCCTACTTTGAATAAAAAAGGGGATGATATCATCCCCTTTGTGGTTTATTGTTCATCAATGAGTGTTGGCGGGCACTAAGCTCGTCGTCCCATCAGGATTTTGTATGCGGCGATAAACGATGCCACCATAAGAAATATGATCAGAGTGGCTTTGACTAACCGACCCCCGAGAGATGTTAAATGATGAGCTTGGGCTTTGGGATGGGTTTTGGTTATCTTGGCGAATGTGTATCACGCCCGTCTGATTGCCATAATTCACACTTTGTATGGGGCTGGACACGGGCTGATAGGTTGGGCTGACATTGCCAGCATTGCCCATGATGAGACGGTAGAATTTTTGTCCTGCACGTCCGTCAGCAGGCACGCCCATTTTACGTTGATATTCTCTGATGGCAATGCGAGTGTTGTCACCGATGATGCCATCAACATTACCGATATTGTAGCCGTTATTAATGAGTGCCTGCTGAATTTCTTTGGCTTCACGACGGCTGATGCCAGGGTCATCGGTTGGCCAAGGGGTGGCAAAATTAACATTGGTATCGTTATTTTCGATCAAAGTGGATAGATGGGCGATGGCAAGGGCATAGCTTTCGGATGCATTATAAGAATAGAACGTGTCAAAGTTCTTACCTACCAAGAAAGCCGGCCCTTGCCGCCCAGCAGGTAGCAGTAGCCCTGCTGATGTCATGTTGTTCGGTAGGGGGCGACCGTCAGGTAGGGTAATACCCATGTTTTGCCAGTGACTGATGGATTTTTTGTTGGTGCGACCACTTGACCCCGAGTAGCCGTTTAGCTTGACTTCATAACCCCAAGGCTCGCCACTGCGATATCCCCGTTTGGCAAGGAAGTTGGCGGTACTTGCCAAAGCATCCGCCTTAGAATTAACAAGGTCTTTACGTCCGTCATTGTCAAAGTCCACCGCCAATTCTAAAAAGGTGCTGGGCATGAACTGAGTCTGGCCAAATGCTCCTGCCCATGAGCCTGTCATGTCCTGTGGTCGGATGTCGCCGTTTTGGACGATGCGTAAGGCACTGGCGTATTCGCCACGGAAATATGATTGGCGACGGTCAAAGCAAGACAGCGTGGCAAGACTGGTAAATAATTCCTTTTTACCAAGGGTCTGTCCAAAATTACTCTCAACACCCCACACGCCAAGCACATGTGCGGGCTTGACCCCGTAGCGGTTTTCAATGCGTCTTAGTACGTCTGCCATCTCGTGTTTGGCATGCAGACCATCCGCCACACGTTCACTATCAACCAATGATGCGTGGTAATCCCACGGGTCTTTTTTAAATTCAGGCTGATAGTTGAGTGAGCGAATCACCGTTGGGTCAGGACTGCTGGGTCTGTAACGGTCAAAGGTGTTGGATAAACCACGAAAATTAGTGCTATTTCTTAGGGTGTTTAGGCATTGGTCAAAATGACTTTGGGATAGATTGGGCAGGTCGTTAGCATGAGCGGTGCCGATGGCAGTCAAGGCAATGATACTAAGTGCTAGGGGCTTAAAATAAGTCATGGGAGCATCCGATAGAATTTGGGTTTAAAAACTATTTAAAAAACCAATTAAAAATAAAAATAATACGATATTAGTATATCATAGCCGATTTTGCCATGATAAAAAAGTGCTTTTTGGTAACTGGGACGTATTCATGTCTTTGATGGTATATTTTATGTTGAAAACATCGCTATTTTTACGACTGTTATTGCAAATACCAATGTTCAGTATGCCCTAAAATGTTTTTAAAAAGGGTTGAATTTGATTTAACCCTTTTGTTGCTAGAATGTTAGCTCCACTCCTAATGTGTAATTCCGTCCTGCGGCTGCATATCTGCTCGGACTTAGGTTTTGATGACCGAGTAAATCAGCCCCTTTGCTTGATGACTGTCTGGCACTCTCCCATGTGGTGTAACGATAGTCAAGTGCGTTGTTGATACCCGCTCGCACGCTGATGTTTTTGTTGATGTGATAATATCCTGCCAAATCCAGTGTTATCCATGATTTTGTGGTCAGGTTGGTGGTGGCTTTACCATAACCATTGCCAAAACTTTGGCGATGAAAGGCAAGCTCATCGGGATTTTTGGCTTTTGAATAAATCCATGTGGCACTTACCCCCCCCCATTTGTCATTGGGGTTATCGTAGGACAGTCCATAGACAAACCGACCAGGTTGCACTGCTTCTAGGGGGTAGGATTCTACCGTATGCCAGTCGCCGTCATTCAGATACAAACGGTCGGCACGGATTTGATTGTACGAGCCAAATGCCACCAGCCCTTCTGGGATTTTGTCGTACACGGCATTTAAATCCACCCGACCACGCAAGTTAAATCCCTTTAAATCAGCATTTTGGGCGTTGTGATAGCCTGTTTGTTGGTTTTTTGGTAGATTGCAGTTGGCGTTTGGGGTGCACAATGTGCCTTTGGCGATAAGGTCTTGATAGCGACTTTTAAAGACACTGCCTTCTAAATCCCACACGCCATTATTAAAACGTATGCCTGCTTCGTGGCTTTGTGATGTTTCGGGTTTTAAGTTTTGGATGAAGTGAAATTCGCCCCCACGTTCGTTGCCGTGAATGCCGTCAAACCCATATAACTCTTGAAAGCTAGGTACACGAAAGCCTGTGGATGATTTAGCAAGCAAGGTGAAGTTGTCGTTAATGTCATAGGTTGCCCCCACGCCCCACGAGTGGTTGCGATAGGTATTATTTCGCACCGCCTTATCATCAGAGCGTACACGATTGCTATCAAAACGCACCGAACCGCTTAACGCCAATTTGTCAAAACGAGCCACATGAGACGCACCGATAAAGGTGTTGGTCATATTAATGGGTAGGCGAGTGCAGTTGGCTTTGTCAAAACACACGTCATCATGAAAAATATTCACACCCAAATCTTGATAAATATCCACGCCATCTTCACGCCCAACGTGAGATGCCAAATGGCGTGCATGCGTGTTGATGTTGGTGCGATGATAGTTGGCTTGGGTTTTGCTCATGCCTGTCATCAGGCGAGAACGGTGGCTTGCCTTAAATGCTGACCATGCTTTATCAAGATTAACCATGCCATGCCATGCTCGCTCGCCATAATGAGCCGATTCGTTGATAGAAAACGACCCTGCTTTATCAGTACCAACTTCACAATTTTCATCCACGGTGGGGTAGATGCTACACTCCTTTTTGGTGGAAGCGGTGACTTGGTTGATTTTTTGATGAGTGATGTTGGTGCTGATTTTATCAAAAAACGGGGCATTGGTATATTCATGCGATACGCCAAGCCGTTGTTTTTTATGAAATTCGTCCAGCAACCTGATGCGTGTGTAACGCAAAGACGGCAATACTGTTTCGCCTTTTTTGTGAATGCCTGTCAGTTCACTGGCTGACGTGTTCTCTTTTAGGTGTACGCCAGACAGTCCATAAGTGGATAAAAATGCCATGTTGGTATCACAACGACTTTTTTTATCCAATGGCAGATAGCTACAATAAGTCATATCACGACTGTCATAGCGTTGGCGAGTGTCTTCTAGGATGAGCCCAAAATGATGATGTTCGTTGAGTGTGTAGCTAAAATTACCCAAATACGAATCCGACTCATAATCCATAGGGTTGGGAAGCAGTCGCTCATAACCTGCATAGTCTGTTGCTGAGATGGTTTCGGTAATGTGTTGGCTGTTTTGGTATTGTGTGGTTTCGTCAGCGGACAAATCAGCAGGCGAGCGGTTACCGAGCGTGAGCTTGTCAGATGTGGGCGAGAGCCGATACATGATACAGTCATCGCCCACACAGTCAGCAAAACGGTAAGGATTGTAGAGAGTATTTGGCGAACGCAGGTCGTATTTTTCTTCAAAAGAGCCAAGCCGAGTAAAGGTATGCGTGCCACGCCCTGCATCTTTGTGAGCGTGTACGCCTTCGCCTTTTCGTTTGGTGTATTGTAAAAGCCCACTAAATTTACCATCATCAAATGCTCCTGCCACCGTCTGAGCCAGTCGCTTGTCTTTGCTAGTATAGGTGGTGTGGCTTTTTATGACATGGTCTTGACCTGTTGGTATGATGTGGTTGGCTTTTTTGGTGGTAAATTCGACCGAGCCACCTAACGCCCCACTACCGACAAATGCTCCATTACTGCCTTTGGCAATATCTACTGCATAGATGTTGGCAATCTCCACTTCATTCATAGAGCCTGTATTGCCTGAGTTGGTGGTTTCGTCCACATAGGATTGGGACTGAGCCACGCCGTCCACCGTTACGGCGACACGGTTTTTGTCCACGCCATAAATGGCATAACCGCTACTGCCACCACGCCCTTGTTCTACCACTGACACGCCTGAGTCATATTTAACCATGTCCCTAATGCCCATGACCTGCTCTTTTTTTTAGGTCGTCGGCAGTCTTGGTAATGCGAGATAAGCCACTGATGTCTTTTTTAAAACGAGTGGGTTTCTTGGTAATGGTGATGACTTCATGTCCAAGGTCGACCGTGGGGGTGCTGGTTTGGGCAAAGCCGGTATGACCAAGGCAAATCAATGGCAGGGCATAACAAGCACGACAAATACTCTGAGTCAATGGTTTGTGTTTAAAAACTTTCATGATGTCATCCCCTTACTTTTTGCTTGCCCCAAATACCATGCCCAATCGTACGTTTGGTTTGTCAAAATGCTCTGCTTTACCGTCATTGTTGTTGTGCCAAATCACACCGCCAATCTCTTCGCCGTTCTCACCATAAAATCCACCTTTGACGATGGCGTCATTGATATGAATGGTTTCTTTTGCCCCCGTGCTAAAACGGTTAAAGGTAAAGCCTGCACCCTCGGTTTTTGCCGTGCCATCAAATCCCGTGCCTGTGATGTTGGCATGAACGTCCAGCACGGGCTGTGTGCCTGTCAAAAGCCGTCCCGTTAAAGTCTTTTTGCCAAAATCCGCGGTAAAGTTGGCGGTATTATTATTGGCATCGTCTGAAAAGTAATGTTTGACAAATGGGCTGTCATCATAGGCGGCGTCCGTGTCTTTTCTTGGGCGAGTGCTGTCAATAAAGCCTGTTCAACGCCCCGCATAAGTCGCCTGACCTGCGGTAGGGATGGATGTTGAGCGAGTGCCTTGTACAAAATAGCGTGGCGTTGTCATTTCATCCACTTGAAACTGCCCAAATTTAACATGGCTAAAATCATCACAGCAGACATTAATGTAGCGACTGGATGTTTTGCCGTCAGGGGTTTGAGCGAGAACGAGTGTGCGAGTTGTGCCGTTTTGGGTGATTTTGATGGCTTTGGCGTTGGCAAGTACGTCATCGGTGGTTTTGGCGTTTAGATTGTACGCCTTGCCATTAACACGCAATACGCTGGGGTCGCCAAACCCTATGCCATTTTTTGGCATAACAAGACTGGATACTTGCCCACGCACAGTAGCTAGATACTCATGGCGAGCATTGGTGTAGGCTTCTTCTAGGGCGAGTAGCTCGTCATCATCCAACTCAAATTCGCTGTATTTTGTCAGTGTTTCATCAAAGTCTGTCGCTCCGTGACTAAATGCCTGCCAAAATACCCCCGATTGCACTTTGGCTTTGGCTAGCTAGCCATCGTCAAGGGCGGTTATCAAATCTTCGGGCAGATTTAGAGCGAGCGATTCGTTGTTGGCTAGGTCACTGTTTTTGATGATTTGGTCGTGCGTAGGGTCAAATTGGATGTTGTCGAATAGTGTGACGTGGTCTTTGGTGGCAGTGGTCTTTTTTGCCCCAAATACGCCCATCAGGTCGTTATTGTTGGTGATGAATTTACCGACAAGCTCGGCACCGTGTTCGCCATAAAACCCACCTTCCACCACGCCATCTGTGCCAAATAACGCCTTGTCAATACGAGTATCATTATGTGTGTAGCTAATGCCATAATGATTGATGGTGCGTGGGGTGTTTTGCACTTGGCTTTTTGCTGTGCCTGTAAAGCGGTTTTGGTTGATGTTGGCATTGATGTGATATAGGGGTGTGTAAGGCTGACGCATTTTGCCAATTTTTTGTTTTTTGACATCTTCTATGTCATCATCACGAATGTCAATTTTATGAGGTTTGCCATAGGGGTTTTCGTAGGCTAGTGTGCCCGTGAGTTTTTTGTCAGCAAAATCAACAGTAAAGTCGGCAATCATGTTATCGTAGCGGTTGGCACCATTAAGGGGTGACAAATCGGTGCGGGATGCATGTGTGGCACTGGCAAACTTGGCGTTACCTGTGGTATCGTTAAAATCAATCAAATCATGAAAATACTGACTGTTGTCCGCTCCGTGAATGTCTACATTGATGTTTTTGTCTTCTTCTGCTTTTTTGGCACGAGCATCGCTCATGTATGTCCAGTGCCCTTTATAATGAATTTGATTGGCGATGGGCAGACTGTTGGTGGGCTTATCGCCATGATAAAAGGTATAAACTTGGGGGATGGGTTTGCCATTGGGGGCAAGGTGGGTGCGGTGTATCAAATGCCCAAAGCGAACGTGCTGATAATCGCCATAGTTGGTCTGTGAAAGGGAAAATGTCTTTTTAGGGTTGATGACACTCAAATCTCCAAGACCTGTCAAACTTACGGCATCATTGTTGCTAAATAAACTGTGGTCTAGGTCAGGTTTATTACCCAGACTTTGTAACTCATGGATGTGTAGGGCTTTAATCTCACCATCATCGCTACGCACCGCTCCTTTCATTAGGTATCCTAAGGCAGGCTTGTGCAGGGTGTCAGTGGCTTCGTGGTGGATTGGGGTAGTAGGCGGGGTGGGGACAGGTTTGGTTGGGCTGACTAAGGGTGTGGAAACGGAGGTCGTGCCAAAATCACCCCCTGTACAGCCTGACAACATGCCGATGAGTGCCAATGAGATGGCTTGGTATAAAGATGAGTGTCGAATGGTCATGCGTTGCTCCTATGAAAATTTTTACAATAAAACCACAAAGATTATACATTATATTGAATAATTATCAATAGTGTTTATATTCTTATTAGTTCTATTATTTAATTTATAAAATAAAATAGGAATGCTCCATTCTCAACTTTATATAAGTAATTGATTTATCAAAGGTAAATTGCAATTCATCTCTACAACTCCAAAAAATAGTTATTGAGCAATCAACGAGTTGCCATTTTAAGTTGAGAATGAAGCATGGGGGTAGAAGTGCGTAGAGACTTGGTGTGATTAACTGCTGGATGGTCGCTCATTCTTCACAACCAATCACCCATAAAAACGTCGGAAATTTGAACGATTTTGGGTAAACTTTTGTGGTATAAATGTTATTGCCATGTCAAGGGTGAGGATTTTTACTTTATTTTCGCCTTATCATTGGTTTGACTTTTTATTCATGGAGTTTGATATGAACCATATTTATCGTGTTATTTTCAATACCGCACTTGGTGTGTGGCAGTGTGTCTCTGAGATTGCTCGTGCCAAGGGCAAATCTAAATCATCAAAAACAGCAAAAGCCCTGCTACTGGGGGCAAGCATGACGGTCGGTGGCATGGCATGGGCAGATGTCGCCATTGACAACAATCAAAACATCACAGGCAGTGTCTCGTATGGTGAGACGGTAAATATCGCATCGCAAGTCGATGGCAAAACGATTGTTAATGTTACGGGCAAGGATGCCATGTTGAGCATGGATGCTGGGAGCTTGCATGAAAATTGGATTGGGGTGGGTGAACGTGGACATGGCGTTCTAAATGTTGATGGCGGTCGTGTCAACTCATCTGATAGCGTGATTCTCGGTGTAAAACAAAAAACAGACAGCAATGCCTTTGTTGGCACAAAATACAGCCTAGGCGAAGTGAATCTAAAAAATGGCGGTCGGATTGATGTGACCAACAGCTTGATTGTCGCTGATGGCGGTAATGCCAACCTAAACATGCAAACAGGTGCTACCATCTATGCAGGGTCGGTTTCGATGGCTCATCTGGCAGACACAACTGCCAAAGTGGATATCATCGGCACAAAATTGGCAAGTGGCGACACCAAAACAGGCATCTACACCACTGGTAACTTGGTTGCAGGCGATGAAGGCAGGGCGGACATCACGGTTAGAGAAGATGGCACGATTGCTGCTGACACCATTTTGATTAACAAAGACAGCACCATCAATGCCATCCAAGGTGGCAATCTAAACGTGGGTAATATCGTCCGCTCAGGCAATGGCTCGGGGGCGACGCTATCTTTTGATGAAGGCGACATCAAAGCACATCGCCATGAAAGTGATTTTTTTGGGGGATTTACATCATCGGACACCATTCGTGTAACTAACGGCTTGGAGTTTAATACGCAAAACTTTGATGTTACCATCAATCCCAATGCGGTCATCACGGGCAATTTTGGACGAGTTAATCTTGATAACTTAAAACAAAACAATCGCTCTTTGGGCGGGCTTGAAAAGACGGGCAAGGGTAAACTAACCATTGCCGAAAGCACCATTAAGAATGTCGGGGGCGATTTTGCCATCGGTGGTGGTACACTACAAATCAATGGCAATCACACCATGAAAGCAGGCGACTTGCTGGTGGTGGGTATCAACGACCGTAACGACTACGGCAAATTTCATGTCTCTGGCAATGCCAACATCAGCGAAGGTAAGCTAAATATGATAGCCGCAGATGTTGTCAAAGCACTCATTACCGGTACCAATCCTACTGCCGAGTACACCGATGTCGTCAAGGCGGGCAAGCTCATCGGGCAGTTCAAGGACTATGCCGTGCTTGACCGTCAAGGCAGTGCCATCACAACCACACTCACCCCTGTGTATGAAAACAACAGCGTCCATCTAAGAATGGGTAAAACTGATGACCCAACCCAGTACCCTGTCAATGGTGAAAATGGCACAGTCATTGATACCAAAGGGCAAACCATTAACCTAACTGACAGTGCCATCAAGCGGGGCGTGGATTATGTTACCATCACAAATGGCGGTACGGTCAATGTCAAGGCAGGCGACAAGCATTGGCGTGAAAGCCGTGTGGAGAGTGGCACATTGCGTGTGGATGGCGACTATAAGCTGGCAGGAGATAAACTGAGCATATCACTAAATAGCCTAAGCGACTATGGTAAATTACATGTCAATGGCAAAGTGGATGTCCGTGATGCTGACCTTGATGTGGCGGCCAGCGATGTGGTGCGTGCCTTAATCACAAGCAAAGACCCATCAGCATCATGGAGAGATGTCATCAAAGGGACAAGTCGTGTTGGTGAGCTATCTGCGGTGAATTTGCTTGATAAAAATCACAATAAAATGACAACGCACAACCTAGTGGCGGATTACTCTGACTCTACGGCAGTGCACCTAAAAGTAGAAGGAGCAAGCACGCCCCCGACCAATCCTGTTGTCCCACCTGTTGCTCCGCCTGTAAACCCAACCCCGCCTGCGAATCCGCCTGTGACAAGCGTGGGGACATTTGCCGAAGCGACCAAGCATACAAATCAGACATCATCGCTTGCCATCGCATTGGCACTGGACAAGATCTTAGCAAGTGGCAATGGCTTGGGAACAGCCTTGGACATGCATATCCAAGACCTGCACATCCAAAATGACAGTCAAGCCCTAACCGAGCTTGTCCAGAGCCTACAACCTGCTATGAACGCCCAAGCTACCCATGTGGTCAGCGAACAACAAAATATCGCCACACAAGCGGTGATAGACCGTGTCTTTGGGGCGAGACTGGACACCACGCAAGGCTCGGATAACGACCATCGTCCGTTTAGACGTGGCGATGACGTGGGTAGTCAAGTGTGGGTACAAGGCTTGGGCATCAAGCACAAGATGGATGCCAAAAATTCATTTGCAGGCTATGATGGCAACTCGTATGGTCTGATTGTGGGTGCAGACAGTTTGGTGGGTGATGGTCTAAGACTGGGGGCGGCGTTGTCCTACTCAGACAGTGATGTTGATTCTGTAGGCACTGTTAATCATCAGAACCTAAAATCGGACAACATCCAAGCCTTTATCTATGGCGACTACGCTGCAACGGATGAGACGCATTATAATGGCTTTGTTAGCTATGGGCGTAGCGATGTCAAAACCGAGCGACGACTGTCATTGGCGGGGATTTCTGACATTGCCAAAGGGGAGTATGATGCCAATATTTTGCAGGCAGGTGTTGGTATTGACCATCGCATTGGCTCGCATGACAAACACGTCTCGCCCTATGCCCAGCTTCGCTACACTCGCATCAAAAATGACGGATACACCGAACAAGGCGGACTGGCTCAGCTCAATTTTGTCGTGGATAAGCAAACTTATGACAGCCTAAAAGCGACGCTGGGGGTGCATTTTGCCCAACCGCTGTCTGAACGCTTGGGTGTGGTTGGACACTTGGCAGGACATGTTGAAAATGCCGATGACTTGGCGGTTAATACCAGCTTTGCGACCATGCCAAGCGTGTCCTTTACCGAGACAGGCAGGCAGAAAAAGAAATTCTCTGTCGGCACGGGCATGGGATTGCGTTATCAGATGGGCATGAACACAGAAATTACAGGCCAGTATGCAGGCGAGTTCCGTAGCGGTGCCAAAGACCATGGTGCGGTTGTGATGGTCAAGTGGAAATATTGATTTGACTGCTAAGTTAGGCATAAAAATCAAAACATAAAATCGGACACATTTGTCCGATTTTTATTGCAAATCAATCATCAAATGGCGACATTCCCTAAGATGACTTATCCAAAAACTCATCACCCGTTACCACAAGCTCTTCATGTTGTACAGTGTCACTCACTGTTTTACTGATATTTTGGCTGTATTTATGCAGGCTTATCTCTTCGGCAACGTGGGTTTCTTTGCTAACCTTGACCACCTCTTTACTGATTAAAATTTCCATAGGTTCACTGATGGGTGTATCATTCACCAGCACGGTAGCAGGTCTGGCATCGTCTAGCATGACCGCATCTGCCAAATCCATTAAATTGTCATTAACAATTTGAATGCTTAGATACTCTTCGGTCAGTTCAACAGGAATATTAACTGTTTTGGTACGAATAACTTTTTCAAGAATTACCTTGCCTGATTGTACTTTTTGGGTATCAACAACCAAACGCTCAGCAAGCAGTTCTAAGGTTTGAGAATTATTCAGTGTGGTCATCTCATCATGTGTGGATTGGGGGTTTGACATGGGTTAATTGTCCTTAATTTTCAACAAATTTTAAATATTGATTTAAATATTAGGCGTTATTTATGTTTTAAAATAATTTTCATCAAACAACACCAAACAATACCAAATGTCATTCATCATACGCTTATTTAAGTTAGGTCATGAATGGTTTTGGGTGAATGAATGTGGTATTTTAGCATGATTATTTAAAGAAATGGTCATCATCAGATGGTAAATAATAACCCCAAAATTCAAAAAGCCAGAGCATTGCCCTGACTTTTTGATGTGGATGGATTATAGACCACGAGCACGGCGAACTTCATCGGCGGTAATGCCTTCATAGCTAACCACGTTGCCTTCACGGTCAACCACGTTACCTAGGTCGTCCACGTTTAGCTCTTCACGCTGAATGGTCTCCAAAATGGTCTCGGTGCGAGTGCCAGTGGTTTTGCCTAGCGTTACTTCTTCGGTAACAAAGGTGTCTTTGCTCACGTTGGCACGCTCTGCTTCTAGCTCAACACTCACCGTGGCAACCCCAGCATCATCACCGATACGGCGGTCAGTTGGGCGGTTTACGGCAGTACGCTCGATGTGAGCGTGCTCTTCTTGTAGTTCAACTTCAACACGTTGCTCTTCGCTGACCACACGTTTGCCAATGCTTGCCACCCCTGAGGCGATACGGTCTTTGTTCACAGACAGACGCTCTTCGAGTAGTTCTAGGGTGTTGGGTGCGGTGTAGTGGTTGTCGGTCAGCTCAACACGGCTCTCGGCAGGTAGTGTTTCGGCAGCGAAAAAATCACGGTCTTTGGCATATTGCTCTTGGTAGTTATAGACATAATCACGGTCATAGGCTTCCATTGCTTCCGCTTGGTCTTTGGTTAGGCTGTCAAAGTACACGTCATCGCCAACAATGCGAGATAGACCTGCTGGGATAAGCACTTCTTTTGAGCTGAACCAACCGCCCACATCAACGATAAGATAACGCACACGTCCTGTTTCTACTTCTACAAGGGCATCTTCTACTTTACCGATTTTCTCTTCGCCAATGCCATAAGCGGTTTTCCCTGCTGGGTTGTAGTAGTCTGTACCCAATACTTCACGCTCGGTGGCTTCGATGTCTTGTAAACGAACTAAACGGCTCATATATTTCTCCTAAATCATGTTAATAAATGCCTTATGGCAACTTACAAGTGCTTCATGTGCTTGACTTGATGAGTGCATTGTAGGGGGATTTTGAGATGAAAAATAGGATAAGTTGGTAAAAAATAGGAGTTTTTCACGGGTGTTTGGTTCGTCAAATGTAAGTCTTGGTAACTTCATGTAAACTGTGAAAAATTGTGTTGGATTGTGTTATGGTTGGGTAATTTTTCATCAAATGGTCATCAAATTTTCATGAAAAAATGGCAGATTATTTTAAATTATCTTTATAATTTTATTAAATTAACTTAATAAAATCAGCATGACTGGATAAAAATTATCATAACCCATTGATTTTTATAAAAATAAATCAATCAATCGTCTTAGCGATACAACACCAATGATGAGTGCATTGACATTAAAAATCGCCAAAATCCCAAAAATCGGCTATACTAACCGCCATATTAATTTGCCTAACATCACAGATTAGGAAACCCAAATATACCAACACCAAGTAAATACCAAGAGAGAAAAACCATGAGCCAACGCTTACAACGCCTAGCCGACCAGATTCAGCGTACCTTGTCGGTGCTTATCCGTGATGAGATTAACGACCCACGTCTGACGGGGTTTGTTACCATTTCTAGTGTTAAAGTTAGCCCTGATTTGGGTTATGCCGATGTTTATGTAACCATTTTGGAGCCGTCCAAAAATGGCGATACGGACGGTGGCATGAACATTGATGCTCACCGTGAGAGCTTAGAAGTTTTAAAAAACGCCTCGGGCTTTTTGCGTACCGAGCTGTCCGCCACCATGAAAACCCGCACCACGCCACGCCTACGTTTTCACTATGATGAAGTTACCGCTCACGGCAACCACATGATGAATTTGGTTAATGAAGCCATGAAAAAAACAGGCGAGAGCAGTGCCGATGACGTGGATAACAACTAATGGCAAAACAGATAGTCTCTGGGGTGCTACTGTTAGATAAGCCAAGCGGTATCAGCTCGCACTCGGCTCTCGCCCAAGCCAAACGCCTATTTATGTCATCAGAATTTGACAGCAAAAAAGCAGGGCATACAGGCACGCTTGACCCCATGGCGACAGGGCTTTTGCCGATTTGTTTGGGCGATGCGACCAAATTTAGCTCCTTTGGGCTGGACGCTGATAAGGGCTATACCGCCATTATCAAACTTGGCGAGCAGACCGACACAGGCGACAAAGAAGGGCAAATCATCGCTCGACAGGACGTTTTGCCCTTTGATGAGCAGGGGCTTGATGAATTGGCTTGCGATTTATTGGGCGAACAACAACAAACCCCGCCCATGTACTCCGCCCTAAAAAAAGACGGCAAAAAACTCTACGAATACGCCCGAGACGGCATTGAGATAGAGCGAGCTCCACGCCCCATTGTCATTCATCATCTGGCTCTGACCAAATTAAGCGATAACGAAATCGCCCTTGATGTCATCTGCTCCAAAGGCACTTATGTGCGAGTGCTTGGCGAGACGGTAGCCGAGCGTCTTGGCACGGTGGGGCATTTGACTGCTTTGCACCGCACCAGTACGGGCGGATTTGATGTGGCAGATGCGATAAGCCTTGATGATTTGGCGGATTTATCTTTGGATGAACGCTTGGGCAGACTTTTGCCCACAGATGTGATGCTTGGTCATTTGCCCATGTTGAGACTGACAATGGATGAGACGGCACGCATTAAAATGGGGCAACGATTAAATGTCAAAGACCGTCTAGATAGTTTGCTTGGGTTTGATGATGTGTTGCTGGTGCGACTGTATGCCCAAGATGTATTTATTGGGCTGGCAGAAGTATCCAAAAGCGGACGACTGCAGCCCAAAAAATTGGTCGCATAATCAGTCATTACGCATCAGTTTTTGGTATGGTGAACGGTTTAAAAATTTCGCTACTTTGGCAAAATTTTTGTAACATTGTGACTGTTTTATGACAATACGCATTGACACATGTACTATTTAAATCGTATAATAACTTTGCTTAAATAAGCTTACTTTGTAATAAAAAGGTTAGATAATGAAAAAATTAATTTTAGCAACAGTCTTGGCAGGTCTTTCAACTGCCGCTGCAGCCAATGTTTTGGTTAATAACGGTTATTATGTTCAGGGTGATGTCGGTTATTCTAAACTGAACTTCAAATTTGATGACGAAAAGATCAAAGATGATGATGTCAGCTATACCGTGGCTGTGGGTAAAGATACAGGTATGGTTCGTTACGCTTTAGATTATACTAATTTTGGTAAAATCAAAGGGTCTGGTACTGATGTTACGGAATTGCCTAATGGAGCTGTTAAGAAAGAAGTCTACTGGGGTGAAATAAAAGCACATTCTTTGGGTTTGTCTGCTATCTATGATTTTGAGACAGTATCTGGATTCACACCTTATGTGGGCGGTCGCTTGGGAATTAATCAAGTAAAAGTTGAAGACTCAGAGGTTGTTACAACAACAGCTCCGCTTGGCATTACTCAAGAAACCTATTACGATAGTGAAAAGAAAACCAAAGTTGGTTTTGGTGTTTTGGCTGGCGCACAGTACGCCATCAATCCGCAGCTTGCCGTTGATGCTGGCGTGGAATATAATCACTTGGGTAAATTTGAAGAAACTAAAGTTCATCAATATGGTGCAAAAGTAGGTCTTCGCTATAACTTCTAAGCAAAATCGTTGATTTTAAACTTACTTAAACCAAACCCGCCGGCACTCCACACCGACGGGTTTTTTGTAAAAAGTGATAAAAATCAGTAAAACAGCTGACAGCGGTTTAAAAAACTGTTATAATTTATTTTTAGATGCCAAATGGCGTAGGCAAACCTTAGCAATGCAATGTTTGCCTGTATGTATCCGCATTGCGTATTTTAAGGATTAGTTATGCTAACCAACCAACAACGTGAAGAGATTATCGCCAAATTCAAACGTGGCGAGAATGACACTGGTAGCCCAGAAGTGCAAGTGGCTCTATTGACTGCTCGTATCAACGACCTACAAGACCACTTCAAAGCCCACAAAGCTGACCATCACAGTCGCCGTGGTCTTATCCGTATGGTAAACCAACGCCGTAAGTTGCTAGACTACCTAAAAGGTAAAGACCTAAACCGCTACACCGCTCTTATCGGTGAGCTTGGACTACGCCGTTAATTTCAAATTAGGCTGTCTAATTTTGTCAAAAACGGTGTGCGTTTGCGTGCCGTTTTTGTTGTTTTAAACGTGTAAAATACCCACAATTTATCTTAAAAGTAGATTATTGATTGGTGGTAAGGGTGAATTGCAATTCGCCCGTACAATTTTGGATAATTCCAAATTTATCAATAAATTACAATAAATTGGGGTAGTTAAAATCATTTTGATAAGGTTGAGATTTAGAACTCTAAGAGATGTTTTTTGTATTTTTAAATGAAATCGGCAAGATACAGGGCGTGTTCAACACACCCCTACAAAATCTGCGGTTTTATGATAAAACTTTAAGGTTAAAAAATCATTATTAAAAAAACATCTCTTAGGGCTTTAAATCATCTTATCAATGACAAACCCAATCATTTAAGGAAAACCTATGTTTAACATCATTCGTCAAGAATTCCAATACGGCAATCAGCAAGTTGTCCTAGAAACAGGGCGTGTCGCTCGCCAAGCCAATAGCGTGCTTGTGCATATGGGTGATGTGTCGGTGCTGGTGGCAGTTGTGGTACGCCCAGAAGCTGTGGCAGGGCAAAACTTTTTCCCATTGACCGTAAACTACCAAGAAAAAATGTACGCTTCGGGCAAAATCCCCGGGGGCTATGGCAAGCGTGAAGGTCGTGCGTCAGAATTTGAAACTTTGACTTCTCGTTTGATTGACCGTCCAATCCGTCCGCTATTCCCAGAAGGGTATTTTAACGAAATCCAAGTAACGGCAACGGTCATCTCATCGGGCAAAACCCAAGATGCCGACATTGCAGCGATGATTGGTGCGTCTGCGGCATTGGCAATCTCTCCTGCTCCGTTTAGCGGTCCTATCGGGGCGGCTCGTGTGGGCTTTATTGGCAACGAATATATCCTAAACCCAAGCCTTGCCCAGATGAAAGACAGCTCGCTTGACTTAGTCGTGGCAGGTACCAAATCTGCCGTGCTGATGGTTGAGTCAGAAGCGGACGAACTCTCCGAAGACCAAATGCTCGGTGCGGTGCTGTACGGACACGCCCAACAGCAAATCGTCATTGACAACATCAACGCCTTCGCCCAAGCGGTAGGCAATGCCAAAGCCGAATTTGTCGCCCCTGCTATCAATGAAGAGCTAAATGCTGAGCTAAAAGAGCAATTCACCGCCAAAGTGAGCGAAGCCTACACCATTACTGTCAAGCAAGACCGCTATGCTCGCCTAGATGAGCTTGCCACAGAAGCCTTGGCACTGGCAGGCGATGAGACGGCAGAAGACTATGCCGATAAAGTCGCTCAAATCAAAGAGCTGTTTGAAACTTTAAAATACCGCACCGTGCGTGATAATATCCTATCAGGCAAGCCCCGTATTGATGGGCGAGACCTAGAAACTGTGCGTGCTTTGGACATTCAGGTGGGCGTTTTGCCTTATACGCATGGTTCTGCCCTGTTTACCCGTGGCGAGACCCAAGCCCTTGTAACCACCACGCTAGGCACAAGCCGTGATGTGAACCTTGTGGATACGTTATCAGGCACCAAGCAAGATCACTTTATGTTACATTATAATTTCCCACATTATTCGGTGGGCGAGACAGGTCGTGAAGGTGGCCCAAAACGCCGTGAAATCGGGCATGGTCGTCTGGCACGTCGTGGCGTACAAGCGGTATTGCCTAAGGCGGAGCGTTTCCCTTATACCATTCGTGTGGTGTCGGACATTACCGAGTCTAACGGTTCGTCATCTATGGCGAGCGTGTGTGGTGCGTCATTGTCGCTTATGGACGCAGGCGTGCCACTAAAAGCTCCTGTGGCAGGTATCGCCATGGGTCTGGTCAAAGAAGGTGAGCGTTTTGCCGTGCTATCGGACATTTTGGGTGATGAAGACCACTTGGGCGATATGGACTTTAAAGTGGCAGGTTCGGTAAACGGTATCACCGCCTTACAAATGGATATTAAGATTGAAGGCATTACCGCCGACATCATGGAGCAAGCCCTAAAACAAGCTCACGCAGGGCGTATCCATATCCTAAACGCCATGAACGAAGTCATCGCCACGTCTCGCACTGAGATTAACGCTCACGCACCAAACTATGCGACCATTGAGATTAACCCTGAAAAAATCCGTGATGTGATTGGTAAGGGCGGGGCAACCATTCGTGCCTTGACCGAAGAGACAGGGGCGACGGTGGATATTGATGACAACGGTACAATCCGTATCTTTGGCGAGTCCAAAGCGTCCACCCGTGCCGCCATTGCCAAGATTGAAGCGATTACCGCCGAAGTGGAAGTGGGTGCGGTCTATACAGGGACGGTGGCTCGCATTGTGGAGTTTGGGGCGTTTGTTACCATTTTACCAGGTACGGACGGCTTGGTGCATATCAGCCAAATCTCTGATGAGCGTGTTGAGAATGTAACCGACTACCTAAAAGAAGGACAAACTGTCAAAGTCCAAGTGCAAGACATTGACAATCGTGGACGCATTAAGCTGACCATGAAAGGCATTGAGCAGTAAGCCTTTGATTTAATTGTTAAAAAATAAAAACCACTCCGACATGGGGTGGTTTTTCATGATAGAGCATATAAATCAAGCATCATAAAAAAGCAGTCCATGTAGGACTGCTTTTTGGGTGTCTCTCATCAATTACTAAAATCACTAACAAGAGACAATGGATGGGCGATGATTTGACAATCAGAACTCATAGTTTACACCGATGTTATAAGAGCCTTTTTTGCTACCACTCACGTTAATGGCAGTACCACCTTTAAATGCCAACTGCGGATTAACACGGTAGCCTGCACCAATAGCAATGGCAGATTTTGAACCATAACCACCGATGGCTGCTGAGACGCTGACTTTACCGACACTATAAGGCTGGAAAAGACCGTTTAGGGCAGCTTGGGCAGCTATGCCATTTTCAAATTTATCATCCAAGGCATTAATACGACCATCAAAACCATTCACCTTGGCATCTAAGGCGCTGATGCGACCATCAAAGGTATTAACTTTGCTATCCAAAGTGGTGATGGATTGTGTATTTTTGGCGATGGCAACTTCTGTTGCTGTAAACTTAGCATCAGCATCGGCTTGGTTTTTATCAACGTTTGTTTTTAACTCTGCTAATTTTTGCGTATCTACCTTACCACCCAATTTTGCTTCAATGGCTTGTTTGTTCTCATTGATTTGATTGGCGTGCTGGGCAAGTGTGGTTTTGTTATTTGCAATGTCTGTTTGCACACCTTTAAACTTAGCATCAGCATCGGCTTTATTGGTGGCGATGTCAGCTGTGTTTTTATCAGCTTGTTCAGCGATTGCGTTTTGCATACCAACAACATCTTTGATGTCATTTTCTTGCTTGCGTTTAAGCTCTTGAACATCTGCACGGTTGCCAAGTGTCTCTGCTTTTAGATTTTGGATATTGTCAATATTCTTGGCAATATCGGCTTGGTTTTTGGCAATGTCATCTTGATTTTGACTGATACCTTTCTCTAAACTCTCTGCTGTCTTTGTGTTTGTATTATTTGTCTTTGTGTTTATATTACCGCTTAGCTTTTCATTGATGGCTGTGGCCAAAGCATGTAGCTGTGAGCCATTGACGGCATCTGTTGAGGTGGCACTGATCTCACCTGCACCAACATTAACGATTTGACGCTCACCGCCTTCACTACCCACAGAAACTACACCGTTTTCAGCTTTTGATGTGCCTGCAAATCCTGTTAGGTTCAAATTACCCACTGTGGCATTATTAACAGTGGTTGCTTCTTTACCAGAGGTGTTATTACCCAGTAGCACTGAGTTACTCTGTACGCCTGATGTGTTAGAGCCGAGAATAAAGACATCTTTTTGACCTTTTGCAACGATGTTATTAGAGCCGATGGCTACTGAGTTATTGCCATAGATGATGTTTTTCTTACCGACAGCGATGGCGTTTTCGGTATTGGCTTGGTTCTCTACACCTGCTGCAAATGAACCTTTACCTGCGGCTTGGTTAAGATAACCGCCTGCGATGGTTGAGCCTCTGCCTGTGGCTTTGTTGAACTGGCCACCACCGATGGTTGAGCCTCCGCCTGTGGCTTGGTTTGAAATACCACCACCGATGGTTGAGCCTCCGCCTGTGGCTTGGTTTCATAGCCACCACCGATGGTTGAGTTTGCGCCTGTGGCTTGGTTTTGACTACCACCACCGATGGTTGAGTCTTCGCCTGTGGCTTCGTTTTGAATACCGCCACCGATGGTTGAGTTTGCGCCTGTGGCTTGGTTTTGACTACCACCACCGATGGTTGAGTCTTCGCCTGTGGCTTCGTTTTGAATACCGCCACCGACGGTTGAGTTTGTGCCTGTGGTTTTATTGGCTGTATTGCCTGTTTGTTGTGCAGACGCTGTCGTTGCCATGCCCAACGCTCCAATGACCAACAAACTGCCCAAAACTGCCTTTTTGGCATGACCCTTGGCAAATTAAGAACACGCTACCGAGTTGCCAGCGGCATTTTTCTTAACTTTATAAATTCTGTTCATCCTAGTCTCCTAGATGGATATCACAGTGATTGATGTAACCAAACCATTAACTAAAAAACATGCCACTCGTTCAATCATGGACAAAAACCTTGGCTGTGGTCTGGTGTGTTGATTTTGATTGAATGTCTGAAAAATTCAGTAATCTTTCAAGGATGATTATATCGTTATATCTGTATGAGTGCAATAAAACTGCCAAATAATCTGAGCGGTTTTTAACTATGTCATGCCATACTGTAATATGGTAGACTGTGTGATTATGCCACATCATAAATCTTACGAATCACTCTCTTAAAATAAGCAAAGGCATCATCAGCACCTTTCATGGCAGATTGTTTATCATCATCACTTAAAGGCAAGGCATTGATTTTGGCTTTGGTGGCACGCCAATGAGGCATACGTCCGTCTGCATGGGCTGCCAGATGAGACGCACCGAATTCATCGGACAGGTCAATTTTGCCTGCTTCTTTGTATAAAATCGCCGCCCCCACGTTTGAGCCTTCTACACAGTAGAGCCAGCCGATGGCTTCGCTGTCGGTAAAGGTGGGGGTCTTTATGTCTTTGTCAAATGGGGCGACTTCTAAGTCTTTCATGTCAGATTTGACACGGTCAAGGCGGGCAAGCTCTTCCAAGCCGTCAATTTGACTGGCTAGCTTTTCATTATGATAAATGGGATTTACGGTGCTGTGAAACTCATACTGGGCTTGTAAAAATTTGCGGTAATTGTCATGACTGGCAAAAGGCTGCATGCTCATGACAAGGTTGTCCACGGCATCGTGGGTAGTGCGTGAATGCTCTTTTAGGGCTTCGGTTAGGGTAAGTTTGCTCATAAATCACCTGTGTGAAACGCATATTAAAAACGGATATACAATAACCTATTTTTATCAATTTGTAAATAAAAAAATAATAATCATTAATGTTTACAAACATGCCTTATTTATGCTATGCTGTATTGTCCTATAAAGGTGGGTGATTTTTATTTTCAATATTTTAAATCTCGCACTGATTGCCAAAGTGTTATAATAGGGCTTTTATGACAAGATAATTCTGCGATAAATCTGCAAATAAAGGCGTTATCTTGCCGATAGTAGGTATCAGCCTGCCTTGATTGTTGTATTGCCATGTCCGACCACACCGACCCTGATTATACCGACCCCGACCATACCCCATCATCACGACCGTCCAAACACGACATACATCAGAATGTCTTGTTACGTTGGGCGTTTTTTATCATGGGATTTATTTTTGTGGGGCTTGGGATTTTGGGGGCGATACTGCCCGGTATGCCGACCACGGTATTTATCCTGCTGGCAGGTTACTGCTGGGCGAAAAGCTCTCGGCGGTTTCATGGCTGGCTTATGAGACATAAGATTTTTGGTAAAATGCTCATCGACTGGGAAGAGCGACGTGCCATGCCACGCTTTGCCAAATATCTGGCGTGGAGCATGATGACGATGTCCAGTGCGTTTTTGTTTTGGCGACTGCCCCCCGATAAACTGTGGGTGGCGGTGCTGACAAGTGGGATTTGTCTGGTGACTGCCATTTGGATGTATCGTCTGCCTGATGCTTAGCACGCTTGATGCCTTGTCCTGTGGTTATTTTATGCTATAATGTTTACCAACCAAAAAGCACGGACAGCCATCATGGATAGATTTAATTTCAATTTTGCCCCCTACAATACCCTAACCCCCACCGAACAAAAACACCTGCAAAAACAAGTCCAAATCGTCTTTTTTGATGACAATGCTCCCATCATTACCGCAGGCGAGCCGATGGACGCTCTGTATGTCGTCATCAAAGGCGTGGTCAAAGAGCTTGGCGATGATGGTGACGTGGTGGCGTTGTACCGCACCAATGACAGTTTTGAGACACGGGCGTTGTTTGAAAATGTCAGTCCGCACAGCTTTATTTGTGCCGAGCAATGCCTTGTCTATGCCTTGCCTAAGTCCTTGATTTTAAATTTAATAAGCTCAAACGTGCGTTTTGGGGCGTATTTTTATACAGGCATTGCCGAGCGGTTGTCTAGCATCACTCGGCACGAAGGGCATGAGCTGTCTCAGCTTTTTCATGCGAAGGTATCGGATGCTTTTCATCATGACACGCTGTGGGCAGATGGGGGCATGAGCCTTGCTAAGCTTGCTCGCCTGATGCGTGAACACAAAGCCAAATCGGTGCTGGTACGCCATGATGACAAGGTGGGGCTGATTACCGAGGCGATATTTCGTGATATTGTGGCAAATGGAGCGGACACAGGTGGGGCGATTTTTACTCATGCCAACTTTGGGCTTGTTGGGATTGGCGGAGATGACTTTTTGTTCAATGCCTTGCTTACCATGATGAATCACCGCATTCAACGCCTTGTCGTCAAGGACGATGGGCGGATTGTGGGGATTTTGGAGCAGATGGATATTTTGGCGTATCTGTCAAGCCATAGCCATTTGGTTGCCGAGCGGTTGCACCGAGCGGACAGCCTTGATGAGCTTGCCAAGATTGCCCACAGCATGACTCAGTCCATCTCATCGTTGCAAGCCAGTGGCATGAGTGCTGTTCAGCTTGCTCGCCTAATGCAGGTGCTAAACGGACAACTGTTTGAAAAGGCGTGGCAGATGATAGCACCGCCTGAGATGGTCGCCAAGACGTGCCTTATCGTCATGGGGTCGGAAGGGCGTGGCGAGCAGGTGTTAAAGACCGACCAAGACAATGCCCTAATCGCCGATGATGACGTGGACATGAATGCCTTGCATGAATATGCGGTCAAGTTCTCCGATACGCTTGACAAATTTGGCTATCCGCCATGTATGGGCGGAATTATGGTATCCAATCCCAAATGGCGTCAGACGGTCAGCGACTTTAAACGCACGGTCGCCCATTGGTGCAAAAGTGCCGATGGCGAGAGTCTCATGGACATGGCGATATTTTTGGATGCACGGACGGTGGCGGGTAAGACGGAGCTTCTTGATGAAGTCAAACGCCATCTGAACGCCCATTTGGATAAAGACGTGGGCATGCAGATGAATTTTGCCCGTGCGATTATGCAGTTTGATGAGCATAATCGGGGCTTTTTTGCCAAAATGCTGGGTAAAGCGGACAATCACAAAATGGACGTGAAAAAAATGGGGCTATTCCCTGTGGTGCATGGCGTGCGTGCGTTGGCGTTAAAGTCGGGGGTGGATGAGACCAGCACCTTTGAGCGACTTGTTGCTCTAAAAAATCAAGGCATTATCAGCGACACGCTCGCCAAAGATACGGCAGATGCTCTGGGGTATCTGATGAACATTCGCCTAAATGCAGGGCTGTTTTATGTGCGAAATGGCGAGCCGATTAGCCCCAATCAGGTGGATACCGAGCTACTTTCTACCTTGGAGCGTGAGTTGTTAAAAGATGCGTTGGCGGTGGTCAAACGCTTTAAACATGAAGTCAAATCACAGTTTGGACTTCATAATGCGTGATGATATACCTAACGAATTTGATATTTACCACAGGCTTTGTAGGGACTGGCTCCGCACGTCCTTTGATAACACACCAATTTTATAGGCGTGCTCAGCACGCCCCTACATCCATACAGCATTACGTTTATAGTAATTTAAAAGTTTATTGGGTGTACCAATCTAAATACGACGCACAGACAGGGCGGATTATTATCCGTCCTAACCATGCCTTTAAAATAACATCTTTAACATCATTTCTTTTAACATCATTCCTTGGGCTGTATTATCACTGGCAACACCAAGCCACGCCCGAACTCATCGGCAAAGACATAATCAAACTTATCCGCCACGACATCGGGGGTGGTCGTGATGACGAGCGTCATGTCCGCCCCATCAGTGAGCTGATGGGCGATGTATCTGCCGTCTCTTAATTGGTCTAGGATTTTGCTAAGTACTTCGGGGCTTGCCATGGCGATGACCATGCTGTGTTGGGCTTGTTTGTCCGTGATGTCATAGGCTTTGGCGTAATTTTTGACCGCCATGCTATCAAGGGCGATGAGGTAGTCATACGTTGCCGTGTCTGCCTTGGGCGTGTCGGTGAGAATGTGGGTCTTGTCAAGGGCGATTTTGCCGTCAGCGGTGGTTAGTGGCTGTACATCAGGCAAGGCGGACGGGTCGGATGTGCTAAGCTCACTGGCAAGAGCTTGTAAGTCGTGGGGGTTCTCGGGGGTGGTTGGCTCGCTCGGTTGCTCGGCAGATAATTGTGTAGATGACTCATCAGGCGACTGACCCGTGGCAGGGGCAAAGTTATGCTCGGTGGCGGATTTGTCGCAGGCACTCAGGGCAAGCATGGCGATGAAAAGGAAGGTGTATTTCATGATAATCCTTATGAGTTAAAGCGTGATACGTCTTGGCAGGGCTGACTGATACGCCGTTGTACGGTGGCAGGCGATGTGCCTGTATGCTCGGCAAGGGTTTTAAGTGGTGAGTGCAGTCGTCTTGGAGTGGGTTTGGCAGGGTTTTGTCGGGGTCATCTAGGTCTTGGGTCATGGTCGGCAAGCAAAATTTTTGGTAAATTTTATCAAAAGTAGCCAATTTTTGCAAAAATTAATCATCATGATGATAAAAGATAAAAATTTTTATCAAACAAACCTTTTATAATACGTCATCTTTTATCAATGTATCAACCAAAGACCATGAACCTTGCCCTACCCGCCCAATTTAGCTTACCCAAAAACACCTTTGCCCTAGGTGTAACCCTTGCTATCTTGTCCAATGTCATGTTTGCCATGGTTTATGCTTATGGCAAGTGGCTACCGCCCTTGACGGGGACGGCGGTGTTTTTGTGGCGGATGGTCATGATGTGGGGGTGTTTGGTGATACTCATCAGCACGCTTGGCAAATGGGAATTTGTGTTGGGCGGGCTGTCTCGGGTCAAGGGGGTTCGGGGCTGGGCGTGGTTACTTGCCCCCACGCCCATTCTTGCCAGTCAGTTGTGGCTGTTTGTCTATGCACCCCTAAATGGTCATGGCGTGGCGGTGTCTATGGGCTATTTTTTGTTCCCGCTGGTGATGGTATTGGTTGGCTTTGTCATGGGTGAGCGGCTTACTCGCTTGCAGTGGCTTGCGGTGGCATGTGCAGGCGTGGGCGTGGGCATGGAGATTGTGCGGACGGGACGGGTCAGCTGGGCGACGTTTTGGGTGTGTTTGGCTTATCCGATTTTTTATGTGATGAGACGGCGACAAAATATCCCTGCCTTGACGGGGCTGTTTGTGGATTTGAGTATCATTGCCCCCATTTGCCTTGTGGCGTTGTGTTTTCATGAGTCTGCAATGTCGGCGGTTATCGGCTCGCCTGTGATGATATTCAAGGTCATCGGTTTGGGGCTCATTAGCGTATTATCGCAACAGGCGAACCTAGAAGCCAACCGCTTACTGCCCACGTCTTTGTTTGGATTGCTCGGTTATCTTGAACCTGCGTTGCTGTTTGTCCTTGCCATTACGGTGTTGGGCGGAGCGTTTGAATGGCAAATGCTGACAAGTTTTGGGCTGATTTGGGTGGGGATTATTTGTTTGTTGATACAGGGTGTGGCAAAGCGGTGGGGGTTTAAATGATGGCGTCGCCTGTTATTTAACCACTTGTGACATTGCCCAATTGTCATTTTTTCGTGACAAATTGTGTTGTATTCTTTTTAAAATCTACTACAATGGCAAATGCCTTATTTTAAGTATGGTGTGCTGAACTTTTGTATTTGCAATGAAAAATGAGAAAAATCGCACGTTTTTCAAGGAAAAAATGCAGGCTGATAGTCGTTCTATCAAACGAGCTTTTGACGCAGAAAAACAATCCGACCACTTAACTGGGTAAATTTTAAGTTGTGTTATAAAGGTTCAACACACCCCAAGGTGTTCCCCCTTTAACATTTGGATTTTATCATGAGCCGTACCCTATTTCGCACCAAGTGTCTAAGTTTGGCATTGATGAGTGTATTTGCCTTGACTGCTTGTAACAAAGAGTCAGCACCCGCCCAAGAGACCGCCCCACAGTCAGCGACCACAACTGCCCCAGCAGAGAGCAACGTCCAACAAGCGGACGCACCCAAAGACACTGCCAATCTACCGACTTATCGTGTGGCGATTGACCCTTATTACCCACCTTTTGAGTATTTGGACGAAAACGGTAAAATCGTCGGTTTTGACGTTGATTTGCTAGACGCCATTGCCGAAAAAGAAGGGTTTAAACCTGATTATCAAGCCAATGAGATTTTAAATATCGTCCCATCGGTACAAGAAGGCGAGGACGATTTGGGAGCGTCATCCATCTTTATCTGCCTGAGCGCCAAGAAGTGGTGGATTACTCGGAGTCTTATTTTGAGTTGCCATTGGCATTTTTGGGCTTGGAAAAAGAAGGTCGCCCACAATCCATTAATGACATCACTGGTAAAACCATCGCCGTACAAAAGAATATCGTCATGGAAACCATCGTTGATGAAGAGTATGTGCCAAAGGGTAATGAAAAGCATGGTGTCAAAAGTAACTTCCTTGCCTTTCAAAACGTCATCCAAGGTCATAGCGATGTCATGATTGACAACGTGGTGACGCTACAAGGCTTTTTACCAAAAACAGAAGGTAAAGAGATTTACACCCTGCAACTGCCCAAAGAGAAAAACCTACAATTGGGTTATGTGGTACAAAAAGGCAACACCGAGCTACTAAACAAGCTTAACAGCGGTCTTAAGAAGGTCAAAGAAGACGGCACTTATGATAAGTGGTTTGGTAAAGATTCACAGTGCCCCATCGTTAATATGACCGTTAACACCAATGCTCAGTAAGTCTTTTTAAAAGACAGTACAAACAAAAGCCCCACGTGTTGGGGTTTTTGTTTTGGGTGATTGTTGGGCTACTATTGGGGTTAGATGTGTTTAACAAGCACCTTAGAATTTCGCCCGTTTTGCCATTGTTTAAACCGCTCACAAGGCAACTCATTTGGGGTGGTTTCGCTAAATCCATTTTCAATAAACCAATGCAGGGTGCGTGTGGTCAGGGCAAACAGGCGGAATTTACCCTTGCGTTTGGCACTTTGTTCGGCAAATTTTAAAAGGTTTGCCCCACGCTCGCCACTGCGATAGTCGCCATGCATGGCAACGCTGGCAATCTCCACGCTCTCATCGTCTAGCTCATGCATGGCGATACAGCCGATGATTTTGCCGTCTCGCTCCATGACGCTAAATTCATCTATCATCTCTTCTAGGCGTTCACGACTGCGGGCGATGAGTATGCCTTGTTCTTCTAGGGGGCGAATGATTGCCATGATACCGATGATGTCAAGGGCGGTGGCTTGCCTGATGTGGTCGTAGTCGCTTTGGCTTATCATCGTGCCACGCCCGTCTGTCGTGAACAACTCGCCCAACAAGGCATCATCTTTGTCAAAGTCAATGAGCTGAACACGCCCCACACCATGCTGGCAGGCGTGAATGGCATGCGTGAGTGTGGGGGCGAGCGTGGATGTGGGGATGAGCTTGTGGGCTTCTGTGGCGGTCAACTCCTTGATGAGCGAGCCGTGCGAGTCGGTCAGGCTTTTACCTAAGATGATGAGCTTATCCGCCACCAGCGATGTGGCGATGTGCGTGGCGACATCTAGGGCATTAAGGTTAAACAAATCGCCCGTTGCCGAAAAGCCGATGGAGTTGGCGATGACGATGTGATGATTGTCAAGGCTGTGTTTGATGGCTTTGGTGTCGATACGGCGGACTTCGCCCGTCTGCATAAAGTCCACGCCATGACGTACGCCAAAAGGCTTGGCATTGACAAAGTTGCCTGTTACTGTGCTGATTTTTGCCCCAAATAGGGGCGTGTTGGCAAGTCCTTTGGAAAACTCGCCTTGGATTTTTAGGGTAAGCTGTCCGACCACCGCCAAAATGGTCGGCATGGCAGATGTGGGGGTAACACGCACGCCATGACAAAAGGGCGTGTCATCGGTGAGCTCCGCCCGTGCTAGGGCATCATTTATCTGCACCCTTGCCCCATGCACGAGCACCAAGCGAATGCCCAAACTGTGCAGTAGTGCCAAATCCTGCACCAGCGTGGCAAAGCTGTCATGGGCGACCGCTTCACTGGTCATCATGACGACAAAGGTCTTGCCCCTGTGGGTATTGATGTAGGGCAAGGAGTGGCGAAACCAGTGGATGGGGTTTGGGTGGGTCATGGCGTGCTATGATGGTGTTTTTGATGAATTTTATCATAAAATCACATCAAAACTGTCAAATTATTATCGCTCATTTTTTATCTTTGCCTTTTGCTGTTTTTGCCATGCCATAAAAACAAAAACAAGTGATGTGTGATATGCCCAATCATGGCAAAAGTTACCATAAATAAACGCACGCTTAACGCATGTAACAGCTTTTCGTGTTATCATGAGCAACGTTTATTATTTGTGTCATTTATTGTGATGAAGGAATGCTTATGACTATCCAAATGTTGCGTGGCGGTGTTGCTGTGTTGTCCTTGACTGCCTTGTCAGTTGCCATGTCGGCTCATGCCATGCTACCCACCCCGACCGAGACCCCCGCCCTAAATCAGACAAATGCAGGGGGCGAGATTAGCTATACTGCCAACCCCCAAGCCAATCCGAATGCCCCAACGCTAAACACCCCAACGGCAGGCAGGGTGGTCACGGTCACACCGCACAGCACCCCCATTCACAATCCATTGGCTCAAAATCCTACCCCTGCCGCCACCCCGATGGCGGTCAGTCCCTTGCAAGCCCCTGTGGCATTTCCTGCACCCAATATCCCTGCCAGTCCTGCCACACCTGCGACTGCTTCGACAGCTTATGCAACTGGCATTCAGAACCCAGCCCAACAAGTCCCCACTCAAACCCAAAACCTTGCTCAAACCCAAACCCCCCAACGTCAAGGCTCATCAGTAGGGATTCAAAGCGTGGTGAATGCGTTCATCGTGCAAAACATCAATGGTCAGGAGACGCTAACCCCCATTAATGCTGGTACGCCCGTCAAGTCAGGCGACATCTTAGAATATCAAGGTTTGTTCACCAACAACAGCTCGGAGCGGGTGCGTTCGATGGATGTTACCCTAAGCATTGCCGATGGTTTGGAGTTGGTTGGCGGTATCCACCCCAGATTTCCCCATGCGACCATTGATGGCAGTCGCTTTGTCCGCTCGCCCATTCGTGCCAACGTGGGCGGACAAGTCCAAGAGTTACCCCTGTCGAATTATAAAGCCCTAAGATGGACGCTAGAAGACATCGGTCTTGGTGGTACGAGTGTGGTTAAATATCGTGCCAAGGTAAAATAAACCACAATAAAACCAAACAAATATGGTTTTAAAACTTTAAAATGACGGCTTTGGGTCGTCATTTTTTGTGTGTTTGTTTTTAAAAATCATGGTTCAAAAGTGTGGTGTGAAAAGATGTTTTTAAAAAGTCATGACATGCCAGCGAGATAAGGCTGTTTTTACGGGTGTTTTTATAAAAGTTGCTTTTTATAAAAAATGCCTTTAATATAAGCCCATCACTCACATCAAGGATTATCATGACCGACCTAACGACCTACATGAATGACGTGGGAGTGCGTGCCAAGACCGCATCCGCCACGCTTGCCCGAGCCGACACTGCCACCAAAAACCACGCCTTAGCCTGTATCAAATCGGCTCTTATCGCCCAAAAAGATGGGATTTTATCCGCCAATGAGCTAGATGTACAAAACGGCAAGGATAAGGGGCTAGATACTGCCTTACTTGACCGCCTTATCATCAGTGATAAGGTGTTTAATGGCATATTAAGCTCGCTTGATGACGTGATAGCCCTTGCCGACCCCATTGGCGAGATGAGCGAGATGACCTACCGCCCGAGTGGCATACAGCTTGGCAAAATGCGAGTACCGCTTGGCGTGATTGGCATGATTTATGAAAGCCGTCCCAACGTTACCATAGAAGCAGGGAGCCTTGCCATAAAATCAGGCAACGCCATTATCCTGCGTGGCGGTTCAGAAGCCTTTCACTCCAACCAAGCCCTAGCCCATGCGGTGCATACAGGCTTACAGCAGACAGGACTACCGACCGACTGCGTGCAAGTACTGACCACCACCGACCGTAATGCGGTGGATAAGCTCATCACTATGGTGGGCGTGGTGGACGTGATTATCCCACGGGGCGGACGGGGGCTGATAGAGCGTATCGCCAATAACGCCCGTGTGCCAGTCATCAAGCACCTAGACGGCAACTGTCATACTTATGTGGACAGTCTGGCGGACATGGACATGGCGGTCAAGGTATGCGTCAATGCCAAAACGTCTCGCTACTCGCCGTGCAACGTCATGGAGACCTTGCTCGTTCATGCGGACATTGCCGATACCGCCTTGCCACGGATTGCCCAAGCCATGCATGACGTGGATAATGCCATGATGTTTAAAGTGTGCGATAAATCCAAAGAGATTTTGGCAAATGTTGGCGTAAACATAGAGCCTGCCACCGATGACGACTGGTACGCCGAATACCTTGCCCCCATGCTCGCGGTCAAAGTCGTGGACGACCTAGACCACGCCATCGCTCACATCAACCACTACGGCTCGCACCATACGGACGTGATTATCACAAATAGCTATGAGAATAGCCAACGCTTTATCCGTGAAGTGGATTCAAGTTCGGTCATGGTCAATGCGTCCAGCCGTTTTGCGGACGGCTTTGAGTATGGACTGGGGGCGGAGATTGGTATCTCCACGGACAAAATCCATGCTCGGGGGCCTGTGGGATTGCATGGGCTAACTTCTCAAAAATGGGTGGTGTTTGGGCATGGAGAGATTAGAATATAAATTAAAAAAACACATTTCATTTTCAACTTAAAATAACAACTTGCAGATTATTTGATAACTATTTTTTGGGTTGTAGGGGCGAATCACATTTGCCATTGATAAGTTAATCACTTATATAAAGTTGAGAATGGGGGTGCAATCTAGCTCATTTTATCGCCACTGCCAAAGCAAGTAACGCACAAGTGTGTTACTGCATAATGCGTTTGTGCTTTTAAAGGTACAAAATAATGTTACCGTGAATGTATGGGTACACCATGAATAAAGAATTTGCCATTGAGACAAAACAGCACGCACTTCATTGTGTGGAGCATTTAACAGACTTCTTTCCAAACCCTGATTTTTATGGATTTTTAAAAACTTCAACCCCAATACTTATAAGGGTTTATTTTTAGTTTGGAAAGAGATTTAACGTCTATTTTGTATGCCGAACAATTTGCCGAATGCTCGCCAGAAGTGCAAGAGCGGTTAAAGCGTAACATTGGTATCTTAATTGGCGAAATCCAAATGACTGTTTTGGAGGAAGTGTATCAATCTTTTCCAGAGTTAGATGATTTAAAATAGACTTCTTTCCAAACCCTGATTTTTATGGATTTTTAAAAACTTCAACCCCAATACTTATAAGGGTTTATTTTTAGTTTGGAAAGAGATTTAATAAAAAGAGTGGGCTAGCCTAATTTGAATTGATAATCATGCTAAATATTGATTGATAATTATTACTTTTTGGGATATAGTGTGCGGTGGAATTGCTCATTTGGGTAATTTCGCCCTTTCATTTTTATAAGGAATTATCATGAAAAAACTTATCGCAATCTCCGCCCTAAGCCTTGCCACGTTTGGCATGACTGCTTGTCATCACACCGCACAAGCCCAAATCAAGCCCACCGCCACCGCCCTTGCCACCACCAACACCAGCTACAAAAACGAACGCCACATGACGATTGACGGCGTATCTTTTCCTGTTAGCGAAACGTCCGCACGCATTTTGGTAGGGGCGGATGGTCAGCCCTTGCTCGTGGACGATATTTTTGACGGTAAGGCGGACACCCCTGTGGCAGGCTATCGTATCATGGTGATGAACCGTGCGTCATCGGTGGCGGTGGAAGGACGCACCCTAAAAGATGGTAAGGTCATTGATAACCGCATGATTCATCGTGGTTCAAAAGCTCGTATCGGCATTCCTGTGGTGGGTGGTAAAGTGGCGTTGGATAAGGCGGTACTACTGGATTTAGACATTATCTATGACGACCCAAATGCACCCCTTGCTGAAGGTCAAGCATTTAAGCCCCGTGGCGAAAAACTTACCAAAAAAGACGTGCCTGTCAATGACAAAAAAGTCGTGGTACGTTCATTTACTCTGCCAAACCTAGCCACGGGCGAAAATGCAGGCGGGGGCATTGACTTTACCGCCACAGCAACCATTGAAGGCAAACAGGTCAGCACGGGGGCAAACTCGGCGTTTCAAATCTTTGAAGGTGGTATGGACGAAAAGCGTTTTTGATAAAGGCAAGTAAGGCAAGCCATGAATAACAAAGGTGTGTAGAAACGCCTTTGTTGTCATTATTACCCATCAGTCATTGTCTATTGCACCAGTCACTCACACAACGCCCGCCAAATCTCATCTAATCCATTCATGCCCGTCATACCAAGCTCAATACCGCCTTGGGGCGTGGTAGGCTCTCGCAGGTTAATACGAATCAGGCGTGGGGCAAAGCCATCGCCAAACCGCCTTACGGTTGGTATTGCCGTCCCTGCCCCAATCTCGATGACGACAGGGTTTTGGTGGGTCGTCAAAAACTCGTGCAGGCGTGTCTCTTGCTCGTCCGTGCGATAAGACTGCCAACCCCCAAGCCAAATCAAATGTCTCAATGACAGGCAAAATGGCAGCAGTCGCTCCACAAAGTATCTTCATCCAAAATCCACTGGGTCAAAGCCCCACTCCTACCGTTATGCCCATGACGGTCAGTCCCCCCCCCAAACCCCCCAACAAGGCTCATCAGCAGGCATTTGGAGCGTGGTTAATGCGTTTATCGTGCAAAATATCAACGGTCAAGAGACGCTCACGCCCATCAATGCTGACACTACCGTCAAATCAGGCGATACCTTAGAGTATCAAGGTCTATTCACCAACAACAGCCCAGAGCGTGTGCGTTCAATGGAGGTTACCCTAAGCATCGCTGATGGTTTGGTGTTGGTTGGTGGCATTCATCCCAAATTCCCCCATGCAACCATTGATGGCAGTCGTTTTATTCGTTCACCGATTCGTGCTAATATTGGTGGACAAGTTCAAGAATTGCCCTTGTCTGACTATAAAGCCCTAAGATGGACATTGGAGGACATTGGTATTGGCGGTACAAGTGTTGTCAAATATCGTGCTAAGTTAAAATAAAACAAAAATGACGGCTTTGAGTCGTCATTTTTGTTTTATGTTAATTGCTTTGTTATATCAAACAAAAGCAATTAACACCAATTATTTAAGCTTACTCATCAATCAAACAACTACCACTTATAAGTCATTGAAAATAATAAAGAACGCC
>ERZ1023461.65-NODE-65-length-35893-cov-26.361711_pt1 | contig 35893 bp, 49 predicted proteins | sample MGYA00380528_ERZ1023461 | MGnify/ENA primary metagenome ERZ1023461 (study PRJEB33173, sample SAMEA4830392) | metagenome | study: EMG produced TPA metagenomics assembly of the PRJEB25223 data set... | reverse complement strand
TGATAAACTTTAAGTGTAAAAATTGACTTTTTATTTTCCTTTATAGAATTTAGATCTAAAATTTAGACCAATGTAGCGCGCGATGCCATCATTTTGTATCTTTTAAAGGATAATAATAGTGCTTTTCAAAATTTGCCAAACATGCGATAATAGCAAGGTTTGGCATAATTATATGACCGATGCTATGCCGTTTTAACTCATCAAAACGCTGCAGGCGTGAACTTGGATGATTGGCATTTATAACTTGTCTTAATCATAAAATAAAATATATTAAGAGATGACCGTGATGATGAAAAATAAATTAATGCGTGGTTTGGCGATTTTGGCGTTAAGCTTACCGATCGTAACTTATGCACAAACTGCTGCCCCTAAAGCATCTGAAGCACCTAAAGAATCTTTGACCCAAGAAGAGCAAATGGCTGTAGAGTTTTGTGATTTTTCAGCGTATGGCGTGATGCATATTGCTGGCGATCATCAAGGTGGTGCAACCAAATCTGAGGCACTAACCAACCATGATAAGCGTATGACTGAGCTAAAGGATCTTATTGACCCAGAAACCGCCACGATGCTTGATAAGTATTGGAAAGGTGCCATTGATAGAATATTCCAAGAATCCGTTCAAAAAACCGACGCCGAAAAACAAGCGTTTGTGATGGGTGTAGGCGAGTCATCTTTTTATTCTTGCCTTGATCAAGTGCTTAAAACTCCCAAAAACTAATTACAATACTGCAAGCTTGATGGTATTTTTATGACCGAAATGACTGTTAAAAATTTTGATGACTTACCACTATCCGAGCCAATTTTAAAGGCGGTGCAAGCATTAAAATTTGATCAATTAACCCCCATTCAAGCACAGATTTTGCCACATACATTGGCAAATCAAGATGCCATTGGACAGGCACAAACAGGCACAGGCAAGACAGCGACATTTTTGATTACGATTATTGAATCGCTATTAAAGCGTCCGTTTCAAGCTGATGAAATTCGCTATCTTGGCGAACCTAGAGCGTTGGTTTTGGCGCCTACCAGAGAGCTTGCACAGCAGATTTTGGCAGATTGCCGTGAGCTGACCCGATTTAGCCAGCTTTATAATTTGTGTATTACAGGTGGTGCTGATTTTGATAAACAGCTTGAGCAGTTACATAAAAAACCGTTGGATATTTTGATTGGCACACCGGGGCGTATCATCGATTGGGTGAATAAAGGCGAGCTTTTTTTGGATCGTGTTGAGGTATTTGTGCTTGATGAAGCGGATCGTATGCTGGATATGGGTTTTATCCCTGATATCAAGCGTATTGTCAGACATATGCCAAGCAATACCGAACGCCAAAGCTTATTATTTTCGGCAACTTTTAATCAAGATGTGATGAATTTGGCTTATCGCTGGCTACATCAGCCAGCATTTGTTGAGATTGCACCTGAAAGTAAAACCAATCAGGCGATTGATCAACAATTTTATTTGGTCACTGAGCGTGAAAAAACGAGCGCACTTAAGCAAATTTTGGCAGATGATTCGGTGAAAAAAACGATCATTTTTGCCAATCGTAAAGATCAGGTCAAGCGCCTGTATGATCATCTGCGCCGACATCATAAGGTTACGATGCTGTCTGGAGATGTGGCTCAGCAAAAACGAGAGCGCTACCTTCAGCGTTTCAAAGATGGTGAGGTCAATGTACTGGTAGCAACAGATGTGGCAGGGCGTGGCATTCATGTGGATGATGTGACGCATGTGATCAATTATACTTTACCTGATATGCCCGATGACTATGTGCATCGTATCGGTCGTACAGGGCGAGCTGGTTTGAGTGGCGTATCCATCAGTTTTGTTGGTGAAAATGATGCCTTTAACTTGCCTGCACTTGAGCGACATGTCGATCAAAAATTTAAGCTCAATCAGTTTGAGTTTTTAGATGAGTATAAATAGGAATCATGAACGCATGTACCCTGATTTATTAGACCCTGCTCATATTCCATTGTCACTATACATTCACATGCCTTGGTGTGTCAAAAAATGCCCTTATTGTGATTTTAACTCGCACGCTTTGCCAAGCCAAGCACCATTTGAAAGCTATATAGAAGCACTGCTTAGCGATGCTGTATCACAACAAAGCTTGGTATCAAATCGTCAAATTGATACGGTATTTATCGGTGGTGGTACGCCATCATTATTACCCATTGAATTATTTAAACGATTATTTGACGGATTGCGGTTAATTTATGATTTTGCACCGACATGTGAGATAACACTCGAGGCAAATCCTGGCACACTTGAGCATTCGCCTTTTGATGAATATCTAAATATCGGTATTAATCGCTTATCCATTGGCGTACAAAGCTTTGATCACAACGCCCTAACAGCGTTGGGGCGTATTCATAATCCTGATCAAGCATCACATGCCATTCGTGCTGCACGCACAGCAGGGTTTGATCGTGTCAATGCAGATTTGATGTATGGCTTGCCCAATCAAAATCCATCAAAAGCGGTGAATGATATTCAAACCGCCATTGATGCTGGTGCAACTCACTTATCTTGGTATCAACTGACGATAGAGCCGAATACGACCTTTTATCGTACGCCGCCACAGTTGCCAGATGAAGAGATTATGGCAGAAATTGAAACTTTGGGACAAAGCGTACTGACAAAGCATGGATTTTATAATTATGAAGTCAGTGCTTGGCATGGTCCAAATGATGTGCCATGTCGGCATAATCTGAACTATTGGCAATTTGGTGATTATTTGGCAATCGGTGCTGGAGCGCATGGTAAGTTGACCTTGAAAAACCACCCAAATTACCAAGATGGCATTTATCGTTATCAAAAATCACGCCTACCCAAAGATTATCTTGCGTTTGAAGATGCACCCAAAATGGTCAACTTTGAGCGTATCGCCGATGAAAATTTGCCATTTGAATTTATGATGAATGCATTGCGATTAAAAGATGGGGTAAGTACTGATATGTTTGAAATACGCACGGGGCTATTAATCAGCACGATCGATAATGAAATGTTGCCTTTACAACATCAAGGATTAATGGTTTTAGATCCGTTACGCATTGCACCGACCCATCTTGGGTTTCGATATGTGAATCATTTGGTCAGTCAATTTATATAAACTGATAGATAAAAAGACCTACTCATTTGAGTGGGTCTTTTTTAAGCTTAACTTAAGCCAAAATTAGATTTTCTTTTCAACTTTTTGTGCGGTGTCTGATACTGCTTCACCAGCTTTTGAGACATCTTTACCCAAACCTTTTATAGCGTTGCAACCAGTCAAAACAACAACGGCAGCGATAGAAGCAATCAATACTTTTTTCATGAGGTATTCCTTAATGATTTAATTAAATTCATGTATGAAATTCATGTGAATCTGCAAACTCACCCTGCTATCTTAACGAAGTTTTTGATGAATTTCTAGCAACAGATTTGATTTTATAATACTTTTTTACATTTTGTAAACTTTTGGTAAGATTTATAAATTTTATCTTTGAATTCAATCAAAATATGGCACAATAGACCGTTTCAGAGTACAATAGGTAGCATCACCATAGTTGTTAGTAAAGTTCATGTCACAGTTTTCAGATGCACTCATTCATATCGTGCTATTTTCCCCAAAAATCCCCAATAACACTGGCAGCATCATTCGTTTATGTGCCAATACGGGTGCTCAGCTACATTTGGTCAAACCGCTTGGATTTGAGCTCGATGACACTCGCTTAAAACGGGCAGGGCTTGATTATCATGAATACGCAACTTTAAGCGTTCACGATAATTGGCAAGAGACAAAATCAGCACTAAAATCGTTGGGTGTGGAGCGTATTGTTGCCATGACGACCAAGTTTAGCCGTCCGTTTTATGAATATCAATTTAAGCTGGATAATGATCAGCATGATAATGATCAGCATAAAGTCGCCTTGGTATTTGGTTCGGAGACCGATGGATTACCTGATGATGTGCGTGCTGATATTGGTGCGAATCATTGGCTGCGGCTGCCTATGTTGCCAAATTCACGCAGTTTGAATTTAGCCAATAGCGTTGGTATTTGCCTTTATGAAGTATGGCGTCAGCTTGGATTTGTGGGCGATGTTGGACAAAGTGTGGGCTATCACAAACCCACATCAAGATAATGTAAGTGATTGATTGATAAGTTATTGATTTATAAATAAATTTTGAAAATCATAATATGTACTCAAATGAGTACATATTTGGCATATTTTTAATCAAAAACCTATGCAGATGGACAGATGGGGCAGGCGATGAGCCAAAACGAGCAAATCGCTTTGGCACTCATAGAGCCGTATTTGCAACAGCCTTTGGGAATGTTTAGCTTGCCTTTGGTTAGGGTGTGAAATGGGATTAAATGCTGAAATTAGTACTGAAATTGCCCAAGCCTTTGATACTGATTTGGCGGATGCTGTCAAAGACTTCACAGGCAGGCGTGTCATCTTATCTGACGACGATTGGGCGGTTAATGATACCCAAGTACTATCCACCATCAATTACAGCGGTAGGGGCGTTTTTACAGGCTTTCACGCCTATGAGATTGATAATAAGACCATCATGCAACAAGATACCAAGCTAATTTGTTTGCAAAGTGAGCTGACAGAGGTACCACAGATTGATGATGAGATTAACAAGATGAAAATCATCAGCATTAGTCATGATCCTGCTGAAGTGATCTTTACAATTCAGCTAAGGGGATTTTAATGGGCATTAAATGGAATAAAAAGCTTAGCATTGATCCGATTGCTGATAAGATTGATGACATTTACCGCAAATTTGCCATTGACTGTTATAACAATTTCATCGCCCTAAGTCCTGTGCGTAAAGGGCGTTACAAAAATGCCCATCATATCAGCATTGGCACAAAAAGCCTAAATGAAAATGGGGGCGGTGTTGAGCTTGTCTTAGGCATTCCAAAGCATACTTATCCCATCATCTACATTCAAAACAATCTGCCCTATGCGTTGCGACTTGAACACGGCTGGTCGCAGCAAGCCCCAACAGGCGTTTATGGCAATGCCTTTAACAGTGCATTGGGGGCGTTAGGCTAATCAAGCTGTCTTTGATATGCACGCACAGCGTCCATGATGAGCTGATTTTGGGGAATGTTTAAGCGTTTGGATAAGGATTTGATGAGTTCTATATCATCAAGTTTTAGGGTGAATGCTTTGTTTTTTACCCCACGGCGTGCGTTGCTCTCTTTTTGAATTTGGGTTTGGGTTTTGGGGGTGCTTGTGATTTTTGGCATGGTACTTGACCTTTTTTAAAAAATGTCTTATGATAATGGGTAAGGAGTGGCTAGGCGTTTCCACCTAACCTGCCTTAGTAGCTGCAACTACCTTAGGCTTTATACCGTTAGTAAGCTGGATAGCTTAGCAACAGTATGGCGATGATGATTGCGATTTTAATGGATGCTTTCATCGTCTTACTCCTTGTTTTTGGCGTAAGCGTTGGTTTACGCCTTACCAATCAAGCAGACCTTGCTTGATGTGTTGTATTATAGCCTAGCTTATTTAAAAAGTCAAGTAATTATTACGGTTTTGTATGAAATTGTTATGATTATTTGGCTTTTTTTATATTTAAAATGAACCGCCCATCATCAGATAGGCGGTTTTTTATTGGATAAAACAATGAACAGTTTTCACATTGAACAAACGCTACTGACGCATATCAAAGCTTGGGATTACTTTGATGATGTCCCCTTAGCCAAAGAAAACCGAAACTTTAAACCCCCTGATGGCATTTGGGGCAGGGTTACAATTTTGGGCGGTGTCAATCAAGTACGCAGTATCAGCGATACGCCTGATATTATGCAACAAGGCACGCTGGTGATACAGCTGTTTTGCCCACAGGATTTAGGTACAGTGGCGATTAAGCAAAAGGCGGATAGCCTAGCTAATCATTTACAAATAAGGCGGTTTGGTAGGCTTGAGACGCTGACGGCAAGTATCATCAATGCAGGGTTTCATGATTACTACCAAATTAATGTAAGCGTAGCATGGAGATACTACTAATGCCAAAAAACAGACACCGACGGCTGTTGGAGCTATACGGTGAAATTAATGAACTTGGGGCAATATTAGACTGCCCAAAACCCAAAGATATTCACCCACATGAGTGGATATTAATGAAAGACCAAATTTATTACATGCGTCAGTATTACCGAGTGTTAAAACAACGAACTGATGATACGGAGAATTGATTTATGTCTAGTGGAGCATTTGTTAAAACGGCGTATGCCAAACAAACAGGCGAAACCCTACCTAAAACTGGCTGGAAAACCCTACCAAATATCAGCAATGGGCTAACCGTTGCCACAGAACTTACCAGCAGTGAAATGCTGTCAGGTTCACGCATGGCAAAAGCAGGTATGGTGACATCAGCGTCAGTACAAGGCGATATTGAAACCGAGCTTATGTTTGGGGCGTATGATGAATTACTTGCTGCTGCTTTTTGGAGCGAATGGTCAGCAGGTGCTAGCCCTAATACGCTAAGTGTTGGTGCAACAAAGACCCAGTTTGCCATTGCCAAAGATTTTAGCGATATTAATGTTAACCATGTCTTTACAGGGTGCGTTGTATCAAGCTTTGGGCTAAGCGTGGATACATCAAGCCTAATTAAACTAAAATTTGGTATGACAGGCTTGGGCTATCAAGAAAGTAAAACGGCATCATTTGCCAAAACACCGACCGCCCAAGCAGATACCGCTAAGGCAAGTGGTTTGTCTATTGGCGAGATTAAAGTAGATGGCACAAAACTTGATGTGTGCGTTGAGAGCTTTAGTTTTGAGCTTGATAACCAAACAGAAGTACAAAAGTGCTTGGGCGATAATATCTATGGCGGTAATATCTTAGCCATGCTTACCAACATTACAGGCAGTATGACGATTGCTTATAGCCAAAAAGCCCATGAGATGATTAGCAACCAAATGACAGGAGCAACGCTAAGCCTTGAGTTACCGATTAAGTTTGGTAATAGTAAGTATGTGATTAAAATACCCAAATTTCAGGTATCAGGCGAAATTCCAAGCCCATCAGGCACAGATTTAGTTACCGTGGATTTGTCTTATACGGTGGTTGATGAAAGTCCAGTGATTGAAAGGCATACCGCCTAATCAGCGATAAAGCAAAAGCCTAGCTACTGCAAATAGCTAGGCTTTTTTATTAACCCCTTTTAACGCACAAAAGGAATTAACTTGTGGAATATATTACCATAATTGTGGATTTTATGAAATATTTAATTGAAAAATACGGCTTATTTGTCATTTGGCTGATGGTGGCAAGTCTGATTACGCTTTATAAGCTGGATATGATTTTAACCGCCGTTCATTTGTTTTTTAATTAAGATGGGCAATGCCCCATTATCCATGCGATGAAATAAACTTTAAGGAGAAAATAACATGGCATTTGATTTAACACTATTAAAAAAAGACGCTAAGATTAATGCTAAGCGTGAGATTGAATTTGATGGGCTTGAATTGACGCTTGAAATTCAAGCAAGCGAAGAATTTAAACGAGCAGCCGCTGAGGTACAAAAGATAGCAAACACACCCAAAAAGGTAACCAAAGACAGCTTAAAGCGTGATAGCCAAGATGAAATTGGTGAGTACGAAGCCATGCTATTTATCTTAGGTGAGTACTGTATCAGTCAATGGAATGTTACCGCTGATGGTGAGCCATTAGCAGTCAATGGCGATAACTTTTTAATTTTGCTTGACCAAGGTTTTGAAAAAGACAAATTAACACAGTTTATTACCTTGCTATTTGAAACTTATGCCAGCCTTAGCCAAGAATTTGAAAACAATAAGGCAAAACTGGTAAAAAAGTCCATGACTGCTACCAATGGGAAAAAATCAGGGTAACACTTACCCCAAACCGTATTGAGAGCTATCAGCGGTTGGGGATTGATTTACCCACGCCTGCCGTCAGCGATGTGTATGTTGACAATGTCTTTATGGTTTTTGCCCTAGCAAACCGAGCAAGGCGATACACCCAAGGCATAGCCCTACCGTTGTCTGTGCGTGATGTTTGTGATGTTTGTGAGCATTATCAAAGCTTATTGCCAAGGGCGTGGCTGTTTGAGCTTATTTTTATGCTTGATGATTTATGGCTTGATGAGTATAACAAAAAACCCTAGGTTTATGGGTTTTAATGGAGAGTTTATGTCAAATACATACCGCTTAGACATACAGGTAAATGCCGATAGTGCTAATACCGCCTTGGGAAATCTAAAAGAGCATTTTGATAAGATTGAACAATCAAGCGGTAAGGCAGGCGTTGGTATTGATGGCTTTTCAGACAAGGCAGACAAGGCGTCAAAATCCAGTAAAAAAGCAGGTGATGATGCCAAAAAGTTTGGCGATGAAGCTAAAAAAGCGTCAAATGCTCAAAAAGACTTGGCAGCATCATTTAAAGAAGCCACAGCCGTCGCAGCGGTTGGCTTTGCTGCTATCTCAGGCACGGTGGCACTATCAATCGGCAAAGCAAATGAATTTGAATCAGCTTTGGCAGGTATCTCAAAAGTCGTGGACTTTAAAAGCCCTGACGGACTAAAAGATATGCGCGCAGAGCTTGAAGCACTGAGTACGCAAATTCCTTTGACATTTACAGAGCTTGCGCAAATTGCAGCGGCAGGCGGTCAGCTTGGCGTCGCTGAAGAAAACTTGATTGCATTTATAAGATTAACCGCTGACATGGCAACTGCTTTTGATATGTCTGCTGAGTCAGCAGGTGATAGCATGGCTAAACTTGCTAATATTTTCAGTAAGCCGATTGAAGAGATGGGCGAATTTGGCGATATGATTAACACTATATCAAATAATATGCCTGCCAAAGCTTCTGAAATTGTCGAATCATTAACACGAATTGGCGGTACGGCTAAAGCGTTTGGTTTAGCTGAAAAAGAAGCGGTCGCGCTAACAAGTGCAATGATCTCATTGGGTAAAACGCCTGAGGTGGCAAGTACAGCGATTAACTCAATGCTAACAACTTTATCGACACTTGATGTTGCAGATAAAGATGTAGCGGCATCACTAAAAGCCATGGGGCTAAATGCTCAAGAATTTGGTAAGACAATCAGAGAAGATGGCTATAAAGCTATCATGCAACTGCTTGAAGGCATTGAGCAATTACCAAAGGATCAGAAAATTGGCATTGTGACCGATTTATTTGGTAAAAACTTTGGCGATGATATTGTGCAATTAGCAGGTGCACCTGATGTTTTAGAGAAAATTAATGAATTGTTAGCCGAACAACAAGGCTATATCGGTTCAATGGCTCAAGAAGCAAAAAATGTCTCAAGCACGAGTAAATCGCGCAATCAGATGTTTCTTAGCGCTCTTGAAAATGCAAGTGCTGCTTTGGGCGAAGTGTTTAAACCTGCGCTTGATAGCGTCAGGGATGCTATCATTCCTGTGCTTGATGCGTTCGCTAAATTCACAAAAGAAAACCCAACCTTTGTCGCTGCTATCGTAGGTATCGCAGGCGCATTTACTGGCGTTTTAACAATCCTTGGTGGCGTATTAGCTGTATTGCCAATTTTGGCATCAGGTTGGGCGATATTAACCGCAGGCGCAACGGTTGCTGTTGCACCAATCTTGGGTGTTGTCGCTGCTATCGCTGCTGTCGTCGCTGTCGGTACGCTATTGTATGATAACTGGGACTTAATCAAAGCCAAAGGGCAAGAGATTTGGGCAGCGGTCAGTGACTATGCAAGCCAAGCTTGGGAAAGCATACAACAAGCTTGGCAGGGCGTTGGCGAATGGTTTGGCGAGCTTTGGGATAAAGTCAAACAGACCTTTTTTGATTGGTTATCACAAATGCCAAAACCAGTACAAGACATGGTGGCTAATATTGGTGAAATATTTAGCACAATTGTGGATGTGGCAGGGGCGGTTTGGGATGGCATTGCCGATATTGCTAAAAGTGTGTGGAATAAGATTACCGAGTTTGTCTCTTTTGCCATTGATAAAATTAAGCCTATCATCAAATCTGTTTTAGAGTTTTTTAAAAATGCATGGGACGGCTTGGTCGGTATTGCTAAAACCGTTTGGCAGGCGGTTGTCAGTGTTGTTAGCCATGTTTTTGATAAAATATCTGGCATTATTAGTACACAATTTGAAGCCATGAAAGCCATTTTTATGGCAGGTGTTACCATTTTTGCCAGTATTTTTAATGCAGGCTTTGAGATGGTGAAAACCATTTTTAGCACCGCTTTTAAAGTGATAACAGCCGTATTAACTGGCGATATGCAAGGCGTAAAAGACGCCATCAAAGACGGTTTTCAAAAAGCCGTTGATATATCAAAAAAATTGGTTGGTAACATTGTAGATGCCTTAAAAAAACTTGGCAAAGATTTACTACAAGTTGGGCGTGATGCCATGCAGGGCTTTATTAATGGTATCAACGAGAAAATAGGTGCAGCGGTTAGCAAAGCCAAAGAGATGGCAAGTAGCGTAAAAAATGCCGTTACAGGCTTTTTTGACATTCATTCGCCATCTCGTGTGATGAAACAAGTTGGTGGCTGGATATCAGAGGGCTTGGCAATTGGTATTGCCTATAAAGCACCGATAGCAGCCAAAGAAGCCAAAAACCTTGCTAAAAGCGTAAAAAACGACCTTGAAAGCGAACTTCAAAAAACCGCAGAAGAGATATTTTTAACCAAACAACATATTAAAGGCAACCCATACGCCCAGCTAACCAAAGACATTGCCTTTGGTAAATACGGCAAACAAGACACCAGCCGATTACAAAAGTTGGCACAAGAGCAAATCTTACAAAGCAATATTTTAACGCTCACCCAACAGCTGCATGAAGCCCAGCAAAATCTCGCCAATGTGGGGTTGACCAGCATTGAAATCATGCAAAGACAATATGATGAAACCGACAAATCTGTGCGAGCGTCTTTGGATTTGTTTGAGCAAGTCAAGAAAACAAGTCAAGAGCTAATTGATGCAACCAATCGCCATGAGGCGACCCAAGAGTTTGAAAGCACGCTAAAAGATATCAAAAAACAGATGGCAATAATGGGTAGTCAAGAGCCATTGGCTGAGTTTTTATATGACTTACAAAATGCTGAGAAATATGCTTATTATACCACTGAGCAGTTGGCAAGGCTTAAAGATGAGATGATTAAGCTACAAAATGCCAAAGACGCCAAACAAGCAAGCGACGGCATTAAGGAAAGTCTAAAAGATATTAACAAACAGCTGGCATTATTAGGCAGTAATCACCCCTTAGATGACTTTTTTTATGAGCTTGAACAGACAGACAAATACGCCCATGCGACCACTGGTGAAATCAATGAGCTAACAGACGCCATCTTTAAGCTACAAGACGCCAAAGATAAGCTAAATGCCAAACAAGCATTTGATACGCTAATGAAAGATACAGCACTGGCAAATGAAACGCCAGCTCAAAGGCTACAGCGTGAATATGATGAAAAAATGGCGGTCATTGATAGGTATGAGCAAATGCACAGCGATAAGCTTGAAAATGCCACAAGCCTAAGACAGCAAATCACCGAGCGATACGAGCAAGCCGAAAAAGATGCTAAAGTCAAAAACTACCAAGAGCATTTAACAGCATTTGCAGGGTTTTTAAAAAACACGGCAGGTGAGCAGTCCAAAGCCTACCGTGTGATGTTCGCTGCGTCAAAAGCCTATGCCTTGGCAGATGTGGGCGTTAAAATGGGTAAGGCGGTTGCTGATGCTTGGGCAGACCCATCAGCGGTGACAATTTGGCAAAAACTTGCCAATGTCGCCAAAGTGTCTTTGGGACAGGGGCATGTGTTAAGCATGATTAACGCCATCAGCCCCAAAGGGTTTGCCACAGGGGGCTACACAGGCAACATGGGGATAAATCAGGTGGCAGGGGTGGTACATGGGCAAGAATATGTACTAAATGCCAAAGCTACAAAGCGTATCGGCGTTGGCAATCTTGAACGGCTAAACCGTGGTGATGGCATTGGCGGTCATGTCAATAATATTAATGTCAATGTCACAGTCAATAGCGATGGCAGTGGTGATGTACAAGCTAATCATACCATGGGCAAACAGCTTGGGTATGCCATCAAATTAGCCGTACAAGCTGAATTGCAAAAAGAAAGACGGCAGGGCGGTTTACTGTACAGATAAGCAAAAACCCAACTGGTGCAAACAGTTGGGTTTTTTATTACCCCTTTAAACGGTACTTAAAAGGATAACTTATGGGTGATTTTATCACATTTTTAACCTATATTGAAAGTGAGAAATTAACAATGGCAAAATTCATTATTTTAATGATAACCCTAGTTATACTCATGCTGATTTATAAAGCCCCAGACATTTATCGGATTTATAAAGAATTTGAGAGAAAAGACAATGAAAACTTTTAATTGGGACATATCGGCAGACAGTAGCGAAACAACCGCCTTAAATACCACCATAACCGCCTTTGGTGATGGCTACGAGCAGGCGGTAAGTTTTGGCATTAACAACAGCCGTAAATCATGGCAATGTAGCAAGACTGACACAAAAGCGGTGATTGATGAGATTTACCGCTTTTTAATTGACACAAAAGGCATTGAGTCTTTTAACTTTAAGCCTTTAACCGATGAACCAAGTATCAAAGTCCGCCTAGATGGTGAGATATCACGCCAAAAGATGGGGGGCGATGCTTGGCAAATTGGGTTTACTTTAAAGCAGGTTTTTTAACCCAAACCGCCCATCAGATAGGCGGTTTTTTAACTCGCCGACATTAATGTCGTCGACATACCCACAGCCCTTGATGAATAAGGGCTTTTTTAGGAGCAAAAAAATGAGCGAACCAACTCTAACCGAATTATCACGCACCGAGGCACAGGTATTACAGAGCTTTATCGGACAGGTGGATTACTGGAAAATCCAGCATGGCGATAAAGCTGCCACTATTGAGATTACCTATTACCCTGAAGATGACGGCTTTGAAGTTAGTAACAATGAAGCTAACAACGGCGTGCTAAAACGCAACCGTACCACGGTGTTTCGTGCTGACCTGTTGGCATGGGCATCCAACCAGTTACGCTACTTACAAGGCTATGACAACAGCCAAACAGTCACAGAGTTTAGCTTGTCTTATAAAAATGACCGCTATGGGGTGCGTGCTGCCCTTGCCAGCGAAGCTAAAGCAGATGATACGACTGAGCAAACACAGTAGGCTAATTTAAAATCTGCCTGATAAGTAATAGCCCAAGTGCTTAGCGTTAGGCACTTGGGCGGATTAAATGAGATTGCCATGAGTTTTAACACAGACATACAACAAACCACCGTACAAGGATTTATTACTTTGTATGAGCTTGACGCACGAAAATTGGGCGGTGAGATTTACCGCTTTCATGGGCATAATGACGGGGTGATTAGATGGCAGGGGCAGGATTTTCATCCCATCGCCATCAAGGCAGACGGTTTGGAGATGCGTTCAGATGGCAAGGCAAGCACGCCCAAGCTTAGCATTGGCGATAAGATTAATGGCATACAAGGGGCGGTATCAGCACTGTGTAGATTGTATGATGATTTTGCCCGAGCTAAGCTTACTGTAACGCAGACCTTGCAGGCGTATCTTGATAGCCATGATGCTCAAAATTACCGCCAGCAAGAGTGGTACATAGAACAAAAGGTGAGCGAAAACCCAAGCCTTGGCATTGTAGAGTTTGAATTATCAAACCCTGTGGACTTTGAAGGGCAAAAAATCCCTGTGCGTCAAATCACCACTTATTGTAATGAAGCGGTCTGTGGTCGCTATCGTGGTGAGATTTGTGGCTACACAGGCACAGCACGATTTACCCATGATGGCAAGCCTACCGATGACCCCAGTTTGGACAGATGTAGCGGTTTATTAGCCCATTGTAAATTAAGGGACAATGAGGGGAGTTTTTGTGGGTTTCCTGCCGCTGGGTTGGTTTGAAATCCCAATACTTGTATTGTATAATCTCTTAGTTATTTGTATTAAAAAAGATCGGTAAATATGAAATCTATTATAGCTTTAACTTTATTGTTTGTTTTAACTGCTTGTAGCACCAAACCAATAGTTAATTATACAGAAACAGTCTCCCTTGTTGATAACAATGTAACTTCTGATAGAAGTACGATAGTTGTTAGGCGTGATATGGGGTTTATGGGTTCTGGTTGCCCTGTGGAGATATATTTGAATGGTGTAAAGTACGCAAGATTGCAGTCAAGTCAAAGTATTAATATTCACACAACCGCAGGTACGCATATTTTATCCGCTAAATTTACTGGCAGGGGGTTTTGTCAGGACAGATTAAATGAAACAGAAGTTACCATTCAGAAAAATGAAAGTAAGTACTATCGTCTAGCAATGAATGCTAATGGTGATTTTCACATATTCCCAACATTATCCACTCCAATACAGTAAGTTTTGTATTTGTTGTAACAACCGCTCATCATGGGCGGTTTTTTATTGGAAAATTTATGCGACTAACCAAAACCATTAAAGAAGCTATCCATGCCCACGCCAAATAAAACCCACCACAATAATACCTGATTATTCACTGCGATAAATGGGGTAATATAAAACGATGTGGGATGATGTGGACAGTCAGGATTGAAAGCAAATTGCACATAGTGAAACAAACACCAATCAGGCAATTTCACATAATTTATGGTGGGATTTGGTGATTTTAGCACAGGCTGATGGGCTTGTGCTTTTTTATTGGTGCAGGCTTGGGTTGCTGGCTTATCTGACCGATTCAATTTGCACGATGGATTTTTTCTTAAAACCCTTTAAAAGACCCCGCATCTTGTGTTTGTCATAATACTCAAAATAAATTTGGATACATTGGGGGTATTATGACAAGTAACTCTACCACTTCTGCCAATCAAGCAAGCAAAGCCACGCCAACCATCGTGCTGACCGCAGGACATGGCGGATCTGATGTCGGTGCGGTCAATACCAGCTACCAAAACAAAACTCACACCGAAAGCAGTATCGCCTGTGAGATGCGAAACATTGTCGCTCATATCTTAAAAAATGACTATGGCATGAGGGTTAAAACAGACGGCATTGCGATGGGCAATCTGCCATTAAGAAACGCACTACCACTTATTAAGGGTTCGGCTCTTGCCATTGATTTTCATACCAATGCGTCCGCCAATAAAACCGCCACAGGCATTGAGTGTTTGACTTTATCTAAGAATAAAACGATTGCCCAAACGCTGTGTCAAGCAGTGGCTGATGTAACAGGCTGGAAACTTCGTGGTGATAAGGGCTATCAACCTGACAATGCAGGTCAGCATTCACGCCTTGCTTATGCACAAGCTGGCGGATTGGTATTTGAGCCGTTTTTTATCAGCAATGATGACGATTTGGCACTGTGGTATGGTAAAAAATGGCTGATTTGCCGAGCGGTGGCTGATGCCATTGCCAAGCATTTTGGCGCAGATAAGGTGGCGTAAAATGGGCAGACTGCTTGAACTTTTTACCAATCCTGTGACCAACCGCCTATCGCACTCTCGTCTGTGGGCAAATGTGGCAAGCCTTGTGGCAACCATTCAATTTATCCGCCTAAATACCGATGATTGGGAGCTGTGGCTGGTGTATCTGGCTTCCGTGGGTGGTTATGTGGTGGCAAGAAAATTTTTGGCAAATCGTGATGGCACAAACCAAAGCCATGAGCATATAGGAGGCGAGCGTGAGTGATGTCATAGACCAAGCCCAAAGGCAAAGCGAGCTGATATTAGCAAGGGAGCTGAAAAACGCCCAAAGGCATAACCCAAATACCCCATCTGCCACCCATTGCACCGACTGCAGTGAGGCAATCCCAGAGCTAAGACGACAAACCATCAAGGGCTGTACCCGCTGTGTGGCGTGTCAGTCTGATTTTGAACAATTCCAAAAACAGCTAAGGAGATGAATGTGGAAAAGACCTTTATCAGTATTGATTTTTGGCAACTGGTGGGCTTTTTGCTCTCGTTTTTGGGGGTGTGCTGGGGCTTTGGCAAAATGCTCCTTGCTCAGTTTCAAGCCCAACAAGACGAACGCCAAAAAGCCCAAGACCGCCTTGGTGAAAAAGTAGAAGTCTTGGAAAATTTATTTGCCGAACAAAAAGCTGTCCTACCTGAAAAATATGTCCTACGAGAGGATTATATTCGTAACCAAGCGGTATTAGAAGCCAAAATGGACAGCATTCAAAAGACTCTGACCGAGCTTTTTCGCTTAGAGAGTTCAAAGGCTAAATAACCTGAAATCTATGCCAACAACCAAAAGCAATCACAAACAAAGAGAAATAAAATGCAAGAAAAAATCCGCCGTGAAGGTATGCGTTGGCATATCATCAATACCCTAAACAAGGCTCGCCCCTACACCACAAGCGAGGTGTTTTTGCTGGATGTGATGCGTGGGATTTATGCCGATGTCACGCCCTTAGAACTTCGTCAGCAGCTTGAATATCTGTCTGACCGTAGGCTTGTTGATTTGACCAAAGAACCAAATGGTGCTTGGTTTGCCGACCTAACGCACACAGGAGTAGATATTGCCGAATACACCATCGACTGCGAGGCAGGCATTGGGCGACCTGTCAAATACTGGCAAAACTGACTGGGGGCGATATGGCAAAACGAAGTAGCGTGGAGCAGCTGCCCCAAGTCATTCGCCATGAGCTTGAACGCAAACTTGCCGATAATGGATTTAGCGATTATACCGCCCTTGCCGAGTGGCTGAACGAACAAGGCTATGAAATCAGCCGAAGTACGGTGCATCGCTATGGGGCAAAAATTCAAAAACGCTTTGCCAGTATCAAGGCAAGCACCGAGGCGGCACGGCTGATTGCTGAGGGTGCGTCCGATGAGGGCGATACCAGAAGTGAGGCGTTGGTAGCAATGGTGCAAACAGAATTGTTTGATGCACTCGTGGAAATTGGCGATATGGACGATTTAACACCCGTTGAAAAGTTTAATATGATTGCCAAAGCGTCCAAAAATGTGGCAAGTTTGACTTCTGCTAGTACCAGATTAAAGAAATTTCAAACCGAACTTAAAGACAGGATGGACAAAGCCTTTGCTGAAATTGAGCAGCAAAACAAACAAGGCACGCTTGATGAGGCGACCTTAAAACGCATTCGTACCGAAGTGTATGGTTTAATCGGTTAATCAATGATGAAAAATTCTGCCATTACCTTATATCCCTATCAACAAAAGTGGCTGGGTGACGGCAGTCGCTTTAAGGTGGGTATGTTTGCCAGACAGACAGGCAAAACTTTTACTACGACCTTAGAGATTGTCCTTGATTGTCTTGATAAGGAAAGTAAAGGACAAAAAGCTCGCTGGGTCATCTTATCAAGGGGCGAGAGACAAGCCAAAGAAGCGATGAATGAAGGCATCAAAAAACACCTAGAAGCCTTTGGGGTGGCGTGTGAAGTTTTGGTCGTGCCGTTTGATAATACCATCAACGCCCTAGAAGTCATCTTGGCAGGCGGTAGTAAAATCACCGCCTTGCCTGCCAATCCTGACACGGCAAGGGGTTTTAGTGCCAATGTGTTTTTGGATGAATTTGCTTTTCATGCTGATAGCCGTGCCATTTGGAAAGCCCTGTTTCCTGTCATCTCGGCTGGCTTTAAACTTCGTGTCGTCTCCACCCCTAATGGCAAGGGTAATAAGTTCTATGAGCTGATGACCGATGTGACTAACAAGGCGTGGTCTCGGCATACGGCGGATATTTATACTGCAGTGGCGGACGGCTTGCCACGAGATATTGACGAACTCAAAGAAGGTCTGGGTGATGATGACGCTTGGGCTCAGGAGTATGAGCTCAAATGGCTGGACGAAGCATCGGCGTGGCTGTCTTATGATTTGATAGACAAAGTAGAACATCCCAATGCAGGCAATTCTGATAACTACACAGGCGGGGCTTGCTTTGTGGGCGTGGATATTGGTATTCGTAATGACTTGTTTGTGATTTGGGTGGTTGAGCAGGTGGGCGATGTGTTTTGGACAAGAGATATTGTTGCTCGCCAAAGAATTAGCTTTGCTGAGCAAGACGCTCTACTTGATGAAGTCTTTGAAAATTATCGTGTCATCAGGTGCTGTATAGACCAAACAGGGCTTGGCGAAAAGCCTGTGGAAGATGCCAAGTATCGTTATGGGTCAAGCCGTGTGGAGGGTGTGGTGTTTAGCCCCAGCACTAAACTTATCCTAGCCACCACAGGCAAACAAGCCTTTGAAGATAACCGCCTACGCATTCCGATGGGCGATATGGCACTGCGTACCGACCTGCACAAACTACAAAAAGTAACTTTCCCCCACTGGCACGCCAAGATTTGTCGCTGAAAGTGATAATAATGGACACGCTGACCGCACTTGGGCGTTATTTCTTGCCCTATATGGAGCGAACAATGATGTGGGGGCGGTGCGTGTGGCGAGTCGAAACCCCAAAAGAAAAAGCCGTCTTACCACTGGTTTTTAAGGAATATTAAGAATGACCACTCAAAATCCCAAATCCAAAAACAACCCCAATCTTGACAAATCCGCCTTATCAGACCACATTGCCGTCGCCAAACGCTTACTTGGCATCGGTGGCTTTACCAGTATTTTTCCCAACCCTGATGTGGTGCTAAAACGGCTTGGAATGCGTAGTATCAGCGTGTATCGTGAGCTACTGATTGACCCCATTGTGGGCGGTGCGGTACGCCGTAGAAAATCTGCCGTCAAACGCTTGGAATATCGTCTTGATGGAGAGCTTGGCGACAAACAGCAAGCCATCATCAAAACAATGCTGGCAAACATTGACTTATACGAGCTGATTGGGCAAATCTTGGACGCCACGCTCTATGGCTATCAGCCGATAGAAATCATCTGGGAGCTAAAAGACAGCTACTGGACACCTGTCAAACTCATCACCAAACCGCAAGAATGGTTCGGCTTTGATGATGACAGCAATTTGGTGTTGATTGATGGTGTCACCAAAAGACAATTACCTGCTTATAAATTTCTATGCCCTGTGCATGAGGCAACTTATACCAACCCTTATGGCACGGCTGAATTGTCATCGGTGTATTGGGCGTGCATTTTTAAGCGTGGCGGACTAAAATTTTGGGCGGAATTTGCCGAGAAATTTGGCTCGCCTTGGATTATCGGACACGAGCCAAGAAGTAATACCGATGCTGACACGAGTAAACTCTTGGACGCATTAGAAGACTTAATGGGTAATGCCGTAGCGACCATTCCAAATGACAGCAGTGTGGAAATCAAAGAGGCGACAGGCAAAATAGGCTCATCACAGGTCTTTGATGACTTTATCCGCTATTGTAAAAGCGAGATTAACATCGCCTTACTGGGGCAAGACCAAACCACTGACAAGGACACCAACCACGCGTCCAGCCAATCTGGGCTTGAAGTGACCCGTGATATTCGGGACAATGATTGTCGTATCGTGGAAAAGTGTATCAACACCTTGCTGGCTTGGATGTGTGAGCTCAACTTTCACAACACCACACCGCCCAAATTTGTGCTGTATGAAGAAGAGGTGGGTGATGACACGCTTGCCACACGAGACCAAAAGCTAAGTGGTATGGGCGTGGTCTTTACCAAAGCCTATTATGCACAGGCGTATAACCTAGCAGATGATGAGTTTGAATTGGGGCAAATGAGCGAGCGGGCAGAGCCTAGCCAAACCCCCACCAATCGCACCACCAATTTTAGTGAAAAATCCTTCGCACCGCAGGGCGATTTGGCGGATAAATTGGCAATCGGACTACCAAGCGATGATGAGCTGACCGCCCAAGTGGGGCAAATGTTAGATGACTTTACCAGTTTGGATAATGCCAATCTGGACAATGAGACCGTTCTTTTGGAAAAATTAGCCAGTCTCTATCCAACCATGAACATTGATGAGCTACAAGATAAGCTAACCCAAATGCTGTTTATTGCCGACACGCTGTCACGGCTACAAACCCAAGAAGAAATGGGGTTAAATCAAGGTGTGGACAGATGAGCAAGATTGACAAACTCACCAGTCGGGAAATCAAAGCCCTATTTGATATGCCACCTGAAAAAGCCATAGAACATCTCAAATCCAAAGGCTTGCATATCGGATGGGACTGGACAGACACGCACGCTCTGGCTCACGCAAGGAGCTTTACGATTGCCAAAATGACCGCCCTTGATATGCTGTCTACCACCAAAAAAGCCATTGAGCAAGCAATGATGGACGGTACAGGCTATAAGGGCTTTGAAAATACCATCAAACCATATCTGATAAGTCAGGGCTGGTGGGGTGAAACGGTGGCAAGAAACCCCCAAAACAGGTCAGCTTGACAAGGTGCAACTTGGCTCAAATCGTCGCCTAAAAACTATCTATCACACCAACCGCCGTACCGCTGTCATGACTGCCAAATACGAGCGAATGAAACAGGCAAGCGATACCCACCCCTATTGGCAATACTCCGCTGTCCTAGACCGCCGTACCCGCCCCAGTCATTCGGCAAAGCACGGAGCGGTCTATGCTCACGATGACCCATTTTGGTCGCATTCGTACCCGCCCAATGGTTTTGGTTGCCGCTGTACGGTCAAAGCAATCGCCGCCAAGCACGCCCAAAGGGTTGGCATTGACAAAAGCAATGATGAAACGCTGGTTTTGGGCGAAAATGGCTTTGGCACAAGTCCTGTAGCAAGTCATCTGTTTGACAAACTGTGGTATGACAAAGCCAAACACGCTCTAGGACAAAAACACGCCCTGCAAGCGATTGCCAAAGATATGGCATCTGATGTGCGAGTGGCGGGGTTTTTGGCGTGGGTGAGGCAAAGTCAAATCAATGGTAATTCTCAAAGACGAACCTATGGGTTTGGCGTGGTGTCTGAACCTGTACTTGCCAAGATTGCCGAGCAAGGAGCGGACGAATTAAGTCCTGTGGTTGGTTTTCGTGATACGATTATAGTAGGGCATAAAGCCACTCGCCATACCGCTAATAATGATGTGCTGGATTTTCAAGCCCTAGAAAAAATCATCAAAGACTTTGGTAAGCCTGACTTTGAGCTGTGGGATACTCAAAATAAAACGGTATTGTTGACGTATCAAGTGGCGGATAATAAAGTCGCCAAGCTGACCCTAAAAACAAGTAAGGGCGATATTGAGGTAATTTCTGGCTTTTATGTGGATATGCAGACAATTAACGCAGGAATTGCAGGTGGCGAGTATATCAAGATTGGAAAATAAAAATCCGCTACTTCGTCTGAATCGAACAGATTAAAAACACAATTGCTTGTGTCCAAACCCCGTGCCTGACCCCGTAGCGGAATAACTTCATTATACCAAAATTAGGAAACTTTGCCAATGCTTATTATCAACCTAGACGACCGACAAGCCAGCCAAAGCCTATCAAGGCTACTGCAAAACGCCCAAAACTCACAGCCCATCATGCGTGGGCTTGCCGCAGAGTTAGAGACGATGACGAGCGACAACTTTGACAGCGAGAGCTTTGGTGGGGCTGCATGGGTGCGTAAAAAGTTTGGCACAGGTCAAACGCTGGCGGATACAGGTGAACTGCGTGATAGTATCATCACCAGCAGCGACCATGATACTGCCAGCATTGGCACCAATGTGGTCTATGCACGCATTCATCATTTTGGTGGGACGATACAAGCCAAAAACAAGCCCTATCTTGCCTTTGCTACCCCAAATGGCTTTGCAAGGGTCAAAGCGGTGGATTTGCCGTCTCGTCCGTTTTTGCCTGTCTCGCCTGCTGGCGAACTACAAAATGGGGGTGATGATAGGCTCTTGGAAGTGGCATTGGCTGCCTTGACTGATGGTGTAAATAAAAATGCTTTACAAAACCAAATATCATGCTATGATATGCATAGAGCTACTAGATAGCCAAACAAAACCCCAGTTTAACGACTGGGGTTTTGTTTTATAAACAAACATAAAATATTTTTGATAATTGTGGTTACATCAGAGATGGTAATTAATTTATACAGACCGTAACCAAAGCATAAAACAACGGAAGTTATCAAAATCCAATATAAAGCAGTTTGTTTGCCAATTAGAGTGTTGATACGCTTTTGGTCTTTTTCCCATTGGTCGGAAAGTTCTTTTGGTAGTTGGGTGTCTGCGTAAATTTTGACATCTTCTTTAATGTAATCCAACACTGCCTTTTGGGTTAATAAACCAAGAAAACACATGGTGCAGTAGAGCATTAAGGCAGTGTAAACAAGCCAATTATCCGCAGACTTTAAAGCAGTTGGAATTGCAGTCAAGAATGGCAATCCTAGAAATTGTGGCAAAATCTTGCCAATTGTATCATTAATCCTAGCAACAAATTTTTCGTTAATCTCGCTAAGTTTTTCGCGAAGCTTTTTGTAGCTAAAATTGGCTATATATAAGGCATATTGCGCTTCCACCGACTTATAAACATCTGTGATTTTGGCAAGTACATCCAGTAAGTGGGCATTATGCACAAATGTATCTGTTAATACGAACGCTAAAATAGACTTTTTCTCATCATGATGAGACTTGGTAATATCTTGATCTTGGCTAAGCCAAGCACCAAAAGCACCGATGATATCTCGGCATTCTGGTGTAAGATTGCGTATAAAATCGCCAAATTCAGCCGCCCTGTTTGTCATATCAATAGATAATTCAAAGATATTTTGACTAAAAAAGATAAGCTGCTTGTTGGGCTTATTGATATAAGAACCCATTTCTATAAGATGATCAATCAATATTTTGACGGCATGATAATCCACCAATAAAGGCGGGGTAGGATTGTCGGCAGATGAGATATTTTCAGCTCTAATATAGTAATCGGAATGCCCAATGGCTTTATCAAATATTTGAGCCATATCCCCTGATACAAAAGCATTGAAATTTTCATAAATACGCCCAAAGGCTGGCTTAGGAGAGATTATTTGTAGATCTAGGGTGTCACCCACTTTGGGGTTGTTGCTGATGATAGCCAGTCCTGTTTTTTCGTACGCCTCATCTAATGCTACAAGCAATCCAAGCTCATCTGCAGTATTTACACAAAAGACCGCCTTATCCGAATGTGTCCATTCGGATTTGCGGTAGATGTGGATGAGGTCGGCAAATGTCGTCATTCTGGGCTAAAAGCTTTAAGCAGTTCATCAGTTGGATTATTGATGATTATTTTACCATTATCATGGGTGATTTCGCCATTGGTTATCGCTTGATTGTTAAAAGAAAATTGCCAATCTTTTGTCTTGGCGGCATAGGTGGATAACTTTTTAATCATTCTACTATCAGGAATAAAGCCGTCAGAAATACCTGTTTCCAAATCACTAAGCACATCAATTAATAACTGTGGCTCTTCTGAGTGTAGATGATTGGCAAAGCTTTGCGTATTAAATTCGGTTTTGTTGTCTATCAAGCCCTTTAGATAGGTTTGAACTTTTTCTTTAAAAGATTGCCCTTCATCAAAACTCATCTCCTGCGATTCAATAAATTTGTCAATTAAGACAAGCAATTTGGCAGTCTCTGTCTTGGCAATTACTGCATCATCACAACCTAAAAAATGCTTAAAGTACCCAGAAATTTCTGCCTGCTTTCCCTTTAGAAAGCTGATATATCGCTCTTCGTCAGCTTGCCATTTATCAATATTGATACGACCTGCATACTTTAATCGTTCTAAGTCCAATGATTCGGTCTTTTCAAACTGCCAATCTTGTGCACTAAAAGTGGTATGTTCAGTCAGGACGGTAATCAAAACAAAATTGGTGCTGTTTTCAGTGTATTGACAAATAAAAACTTTACCACCTGTGGCAAAAGGTTCTTTGTCTGCCTCATCTTTTAAAATACTCATCATTCTTTTGCTAAGATGATAAAAATCCTCATCAGAAAGATAGTCAGTCAGTAGGGTTGGCATTTTGTAAACATCGGTATCAGCCCCAAAATGACCAAAGCCCTTGCCTGCCTGTTTGGCGTATTTTTCGGTTAGTAGTGTCAAAAATTCTATATGATTGTCATCAGGCGTTAAAGCCGATGGATTTAAGGCGATAACGCCTTTTTTATGTTGTACTTTCTCAAAAATATGATAGATAATATTTTGTATGGTTATCATGAATATTTTCCTTATTTTTGCAAATCGTTGATGATGGCTTGTTGGATTTCGTCCTTGTAAAGTGTTTCGCTTATCTTAGAGCGTGAATACCCCTTAAATACAAAATCAGCATTGGTATCAGCAACCAAATCTTTGAAATCTTTGGCATCAGTGTGAGCTTGCAAGGCTTTTAAGGCTTGCTCTTTGGTAACAGTTAGCGTGACTGGCTTGACAAGAACCTTGCTTGGGTCTTGCATATCCTTTACGCCAGCACTCACGGTGATTTTTTCTATTTCGGTATAAGTGAATGGTTTATAGATGCCGTAGAGCAAAGCTTTGTGTTGGTCGTACTCTAAATTTTCTTTGGTATTGGCTTCGGTGCTAATTTCATAAAGCTCCAAATGCACAGGATTGTCGCCTGACACCTTAAACTGCCCATCGTACTGATAGTCATTAAAGGCGGTCATCATATCTGATACATTGGCAAAAGTTACCACGCCGTCTGCATTGAGTGTGTAGGACACGCCGTCCATTAAGCTGTCTAACTGTTTTTTGTGTTCGTCATCAGGTATTGTGGATTGAGTGGTGGGCGTGCTAGTTTCCGAACTTTGAGTAGCAGGCTCTTTGGTGGTGTCACTAGTAGGTTCACCACAGGCAAGGAGTGCTAGGGGTAGTAGTAGCAGTGTGAATTTTTTCATGTTGTATTTCTTAGACTTTTAGTCGTTTAAGTTCTTCGGTGTATTCATATGCTTTTGCATCTACATTTTTCTTGATTTGCATAGCAATAAAACAAATAATGAATGATAAGATGGCAATCAGCTGGAGACTACCCTGTGATGGATTTAGTAAAAAGAAACATATAGGTGCGGTAAAAAATGAAATGGTTAAAACCAATCCTGCACGCCATGATAATGTTTCTAATTCACTAATCTTGTATTGTAAATCTCGGGATTGTCGATATTGCTTTAAGTTGTAATGACAAAATGGACAGTAGTCCATATCATTCCAAACAGCATGTTGGCAAGCACGCCTAGGGCATAGCATCGAGCCAATTTGTCCCACGCTCGGCATTATGGGAGGTATAGCATCTTTTGAGGAAAATACATCGCCGTAATGTTCGCCATAATTGACATAACCTTTATTGCCCAAAGCTCACATCTCCTTTGTGTTTGCCTTGATTGATATAGCCATGATTGGGGGTTTGATTTAAATTAATATCACCCTGTGCCTGCATTTGCGAGCCAACACTACCATTACAGGTGTTTTGGAAGGTGGTGTGGGTAGGTTTTTCTTTGGGAGTGTCTGATTGGATACCTAGTCCCTGCAACACGAACGATTGTACGCTTGCAGTAGCTGAATGAAATGAACTTAACAACTTGCTGTCGGTTTCGCTTACGGTGTTTTGACTGCGTTGTCCTGTTACGATATACAAAATATCCGCTCCAATCTTGGCAATTTCCGCCAAATAATCTGCGTCAGGCTTTCTGTCAGTTGTTTCGTAGTTCTGCTGAGAGCGTGGCGTTACCTTACCAATCCCTGCGAACTGAGCTTGTGTAAATCCAAGTCTCTCCCTTTCTTCTCTGATTCTGTCTTTCATACGAAAAAAAATTCCAAAAAACCTATTGAATACGAACAAACATTCGTATAAAATAGGCGATATAAACGAAATTTAATCAATATTGTTTAAATATTGTTGGTTTTGTAATTCTATCACAAAACATTCGGAGTAGATATGTCAAACGCCCAAAAAGTGAAAGAAAGTTTCAAAAAGCGTGGCGAGACGATTAAGTCTTGGTGCGAAGCTCGCCAATACGACCCAACCTATGTCAGCCGTATCATCAATGGCTCAATCCAAGCAAAATATGGCAAGGCTCACAAAATTGCGGTTGAGCTTGGTTTAAAACAGGAGAGTTCTAATGAGCGGTAAAGGCACTCGTATTCTACAAGTCTTTAAAGCCCTACATAATCATCCGCTTATTGGTATTAGCAATAAAGAAATCGCTGATACTTTGGGCTTTACTGCTGTACAGGTTAGCCGAGATTTGGCGGATCTAATCAGCGAAGGCTTGGTGCAACGGCTTGACAATGGCAACTATGCCTACTCGGTCAAGACCCTACAAATCGCTGAAAATTACCGCAAACAGCACGAACGCATTACCGCAAGGCTCAATGAGCTAAACCGTAATGTTGGGCTGGATTATTAACATTAAAAATGAAACAGCCTTTCAAAGGTAACGACGTCGTTACCTTTGAAACAAAGTTTCAAAAATTAAAAGGTAATTAAAAATGAATGACATTGTAACCACAGAAGTGAGCGAAGTCATCACCGCTGACGATATTAACCGCCAAGCCCTACACTCTATGCAGGTAATGGAACAATGGGGCGATGGCGAGGTGTATAACGAGGCGGTATGGATAGAAAAAGGCAAACAGGCGATTAACAAAACCTTAGAAGGTATGTTTGAATTGGGTAAGGCGTTAATTGTCCTAAAGGAACATACCGAACACGGTCGCTTTATAGAAATTTCAAAAAATGAATTTGGAATTGGTAAAATGGAGGTTTCACGACTTATCCGAGCCACCGAAAGGTTTACCACGCCACAAATGCAAAAAGCCCAGCCTAAGCTCATCACGCTTGGCAAATCTAAGCTGTTGGAGCTGTTAGTAGAAGATGACGACACCCTAGTAGAACTTACCGAAGGTGGCGATATTAACGGCAACACGCTGGACGATATAGATAGAATGACCATCAAAGAGCTACGCCTAGCCCTACGAGAAGCCCGTGAGGACAAGCAAGCCAAAGACGAGGTCATCAGCCAAAAAAGTGCCAAGATAGATGAGCTGGCTGAAAAGCTCGCCAAACAAAAAGTCAAAGAGCCACGCCCAGGCGATGTCGCCCGTGAGCTGTCCGCCCAGCTTGCCAGCACGGAGGTGGCTGCCCGCTCCGAGATTAGCAAATTAAAAGATATTTTTGATGGATTTGCCGCTCACACATTGGCTCACGGCTCTGACCATACCGCCCTAATGGTAGGGGCAATCAATCAGTTGATCCTAGACTGCGAACGCCTACGCAACAAGTATGATCTGCCAGCAGATGCTCCCACCGACACCGTCCCTGCATGGCTACAAGAGATGGACGGCGAGATGGCGGAGCCTGCCGATGATGACAATCTGTCGTTTGATTTTCAAAACGCATAAACAGGAATGAGCGATGAGCCGTGATAACCCAGCCTTGATCGAACGCCTAAGCGAAATCGCCAAAACCTGCGAGAGCCTAGGGCGTGGCGAAAAATCAGTGTATCTGGCACAAAAAGCACAGGAGCTGGACATGAGCGTCTCTACTCTATACCGCAAACTGGAAAAAGTAGCCATTAAGCCTGTTCGCAAGGCTCGTAGCGATAAGGGTGTGATGAACCTAACCCTAGATGAGGCAAGGCTGATAAGTAGCGTGGTCATGGAGGGTATGCGTAAAAATGGTAAACGCATCATGACGGTGGAGCGAGCGGTAACGATGCTCCGTGCCAATGAGATGATAACTGCGTGCGATGAGACGGGCAATCCCTTATCGGTCAATACCATCGTCCGCTCACTCAAAGCCTACAATCTGCACCCAGATCAGCTCAATGAGCCTACCCCTGTGGTGTCGTTAAAATCACTACATCCCAATCATCTGTGGCAAATTGACCCCAGTCTGTGCGTGCTGTATTACCTGCCACGGACAGGCAAGGATACGGGGCTAAGAGTGGCAAGTCATGATGAGTTCTATAAGAATAAGCCTGCCAATGTGGTCAAAATCATCAATGACCGTGTTTGGCGGTATGTGGGGACAGACCACACCAGCGGTGCGGTGTATTGCCATTACTACTTTGGCGGTGAGACTTCGGCGAACCTGTGCGACTTCTTTATCCGTATGATGTCGCCCAAAGCGGATACCCACAAAGACCCTATCCGTGGTGTGCCAAAAATGGTCATGCTTGACCCTGGTTCGGCAAACACCAGCTCTGCCTTTAAGACTCTATGCCAAGCCTTAGAGGTGCAGGTGCAAATCAACACGCCAGGCAACCCACGAGCCAAAGGGCAAGTGGAAAAGGCAAACGACATCGTGGAAACACAGTTTGAGAGTGGTTTGAAGTTTGTGAGTGTGGATAGTATTGAGACACTCAACGCCTTGTGCGATAAGTGGCTACGCTATTTTAACAGCCAGCTTATCCATTCACGCCACGGCATGACCCGCTATCAGGCGTGGAATAAGATTGGGTCTGACGAGCTGATCATCGCTCCGCCAGCTGAGTATTGCAAATCGCTGGCTCTGTCCGTGCCAAAAGAAGCCAAAGTCACCCCAGAGCTTGAAATTCGCTACAAGGGCAAGGTGTATGATGTCTCAGCATTGCCTGTGCTTGTCGGACAAAAGGTGCTGGTTGCCCAAAATCCATGGCAAGTGGGCGGTGCTAGGGTCTGTGTGCCAAGCGAGATGGGCGATGATTGGTGTGAAGTACCAGAAGTTGTCTTTGATGAGATGGGCTTTCGTGAAAGTGCTGTCATCGTGGGGCAAGGCTACAAGGCTCATAGCGACACGCCTGCCCAAGCCAACACCAAAGAGCTTGAAAAACTCATCATGGGCGTGGATACGCTAGAACAAGCTGAAGCCAAACGCAAAGGCAAAGCCTTGCCGTTTGACGGTCAGCTTGACCCCTACAAGCATCATGACACGGTGCTGGCGGACGACAACCGCCTGTATATGCCTAGAAAAGGACAGACTTTGGATAAGCATGAGCAAAAGGTGCAAGCAATCTACGAGCCAACTCTATCCAAAGTAGAGATTGCCAAGCAATTAAAACCAAAGGTAGAACGCATGGGTGACGACTGGACAAAGGCGGTCAAAGTGCTGGTGGAACGCTATCCAAATGGCATAGTCGCCAGCCAAATTGATGCCGTGTTTGACGAGCTGTGCGAAAAATCCACACTGACCAGCATTCTAAAAATTGCCTAAAGGATAAGCCGATGAACGACAACCAAACCTTAAAAGACAGATTTGCCAATAAAGGCGAGTCCTATCAAGTGGCGGCAAGACAGCTTGGCGTGTCCAAAACCGCCTTAATCAATGCGGTGGTGCATGGCAAATTTCCAAGCAAACACACCGAAGATTTCAAACAAAAATTAAGTGCTTATTTGGGCTGTGCGATCACCCAATTAAGCACCAACCAAACTTCAACTCAAAAGGAAACTGATATGCTCCTTAGAAAATCCAAACTTACCCCTGCAACGCTCCGCCACTTTGGGCTGATCCGCAATCCCTTTGATGACGAAATCCGCTCATCGGACGATATTTTTAAATCGGACGATGTTCGCTATGTGCGTGAATATCTGTACAACACCGCCAATCACGGTGGCTTTATGGCGGTGGTGGGCGAAAGCGGTGCTGGCAAAAGCACCCTGCGAGAGGATTTGCACGAGAGACTTCTGACCGATGGTAAACCTGTCATCATCATCGAGCCGTATGTACTGGCGATGGAGGATAACGACATCAAAGGCAAAACCCTAAAATCGGTGCATATTGCCGAAGCCATCTTAGAGGCTGTCGCCCCCAATGAAAAAGCCAAAAGAAGTCCAGAAGCGCGCTTTCGCCAAGTGCATCACGCCCTAATGGAGTCTCATAAAGCAGGCAACCGCCACTTGCTCATCATTGAAGAAGCTCATGGTTTGCCTGTACCAACCTTAAAACATCTCAAACGCTTTTATGAGCTTAAACTTGGCTTTAAACGCTTGCTTGGCATTGTGCTGATCGGTCAAAGTGAGCTGGCACATAAGCTCGGCGAAAAAGACCCCAATGTGCGTGAAGTGGTGCAACGCTGTGAGATTGCCACGCTGATGCCACTGACAGACGGCAAACTTGGGGTGTATCTAAAACACAAGTTTGAACGAGCAGGAGCGGACATCACGCAGGTGCTGGACAAATCTGCCGTCAATGCTATCGCTGAGCGACTGACCGTTACCACTCGCAATAAATCAGGCACGCATGAACATAGCCTGCTATATCCCCTAGCGGTCAATAATCTGGTCTCTATGGCGATGAATACCGCCTGCGAGCTGGGCTTTGATATCGTTGATGGCGATGTTGTCAAATCTGTATAAATCAATCAAAAAGGAGGGCGCTATGACAGTCACAATCAAAACTCACCCAAAAGATACCAGGTCTGCCTTATCTGCCAGTGAATGGCTACAAGGTGAAAAATATCACCTAAGATACTTGGGTCGTCAAATCATCAAAATGGAGCATCGCTTAAATAAGCAGGCTGGTTGGATAATGTTTTTGGTATCGGCGGTGATCATGTTGATCTTTTTAAGCTTGGGTTTGTTTGCGTTGTTGATGATGAAGCATTAGCACAAAAACAAAGCAAAGCAGTTGCTACTTGGTATATTTATTTTCATATTAACGATGGAGAATTGTATGACATCTCAAACCTTAATTCCAGACGGCTACCGTCTCAACGACAAAGGCCATCTCATCCCTCTTGATAAAATCAAAGAGATTGATAAATTGCGTGACGAAACGGTGCTAAAGCTCATCAATCACGCCAAAGAGTTGCAAAGACACATCATGAGCATTAAAGACATTGTTTTTGATGAGTTTAATGGCTTTGTTGAGTTATCAGCCAATGAGTATGACACCAAACTGGGCGGTAAAAAAGGCAATGTATCTTTGATGAGCTTTGACGGTAAATACAAAGTACAAATTGCCATCCATGACAACCTAGTCTTTGACGAACGCTTGCAAGTGGCTAAATCTTTGATTGATGAGTGCTTGCGTGATTGGACAAAAGACAGCAACGACAACATCAAAGCCATCATTGACAATGCCTTTGCGGTGGATAAAGAGGGCAAAATCAACATCCGCCGAGTGTTATCGCTTCGTAGCCTAAACATCACAGATGACAAATGGCAAAAAGCAATGATAGCTATCAGTGATGCCACCCAAGTCATCTCATCCAAAGAGTACATCCGCTTTTATGAGCGAGATGAGCACGGTAAATATGGGCAGATTAGCCTTGATTTTGCCAATCTTTAACCACTTAAAATTAAAAAAAAGAAAACAATGACAAGAGTTGGTCGCCTTGTCATTGCCCCAAAAGACCATTTTTAAAAGGAAAATTGTTATGAACAAACAAGAACTTATCCAAGCCGTAGCCGAAAAGTCAAACCTAACCAAAGCTGACGCTAAAACCGCTGTTGATACGATCTTGACTGTCATTAGCGACACTTTGGCGGACGGTGGCGAAATCAATTTGATAGGCTTTGGCTCATTTTCTGTCAAAACCCAAAAACAGCGCACAGGTCGCAACCCCAAGACGGGCGAAAAATTGACAATCCCCGCCAAAAAAGTACCGAGCTTTAAAGCAGGCAAAGGGCTAAAAGACGCTGTTAATTAACCCCGCCAAGTCCCAATGATAAGCAGGGTCAAGCCTTGCTTATCATTGTCAATAATAAGGAAAACAAAATGAGCCAAAAACACCAAAAAACCTACGCCAAGCCCAAACTCATCCAGCTGATCCATATCGGCAAATCCAAACTGTGCCTTGATGATGACACCTACCGCTCACTCCTTATCGGCATGACAGGCAAGGGCAGCACCAAAGCGATGAATTTGTCAGAGCTACAAACGGTGCTTTCACGAATGAGAAAACTTGGCTTTGTCCCCACTCGTGCTACGCCCACCACCCAACAAGCAAGCAAAGACAGTGGCACAACCGACCAGCTAAACCTAATCCGCCACTTATGGCACAGCCTACACAATCTTGGAGCGGTGCGTGTCAATACTGAAACTGCAATGGCAAGCTACATTAAAAAGCAAAGTGGCGTGAGCATAGATGAGCTTGATATGGTGCAGGCAAGCCGTGTCATTGAGAGTCTTAAAAAATGGATTGAACGAGTAGAAAAGTAAAATCAAAACCCCCATTAACAAAATAAAAGGAATCTAGTAATGAGCAAATCCCGCCAGCATGAATTTAGTCAAGCCTTATACGACATCATCTACCACGCCCTAATCCGTCAGGGCATGGTAGGCGAGCAGGCGCTTGCAGTTGCCGAAGAAAGCACCGACACCGTGCTGGATGAGTTTGGCGGTGAGAATCTGTACATTCCCAAAAACATCTCAGGCAAAGCCCACCGCCGTAACCGCCAAATCTATGATGAGTTCACAGGCGACAATCACGATGAGCTTGCCAAAAAATATGGCGTTACCTTGCAGCGCATCTACGCCATCATCAAAGAACAACGCCAATTTGAATTCAACACCAGCCAATTTTGCCTGTGGGACGACTAAACCCAAAAATGTCCCACCAAAGGCGGTCAAAAACGGTCAAAACCACCCAATTTGCCTCACACGCCACCAATCCCCACCCAAAGCACCAACCACGCCCAAAACGCCTTAAAATCGCTTATTTTGACTTTTCATAAAAAACTTCAAATTTCCCCTATTAAATTTCTTAAAACACTTTAAAAGACCGATTCTACCCAACTTGGCATAATAACCCAAAATCCACCCAATCATTGTAAGGGTTGTTATGCAATACGAAGTTTTTATGGCTGGCACACGAGCCGACAACTCAGGCAAAACCGTAACCATCACGCCTGACGATGTCGCTAATATCGCCAAGTCCTACCACCCCAATTTTCACGAAGCCCCCATTGTCATCGGACACCCATCTGACAACGACCCCGCTTATGGCTGGGTTAAATCCTTGTCCGCCAAAGACGGCAAGCTGTTTGCTGAGTTTGGCGAAATGGACGAAGGCTTTGTGGGTCTTGTCAAAGCGGGTCGCTATAAGAAAATCTCCGCAAGTTTCTATCCACCTAAGCACCCAAGCAACCCCAAACCTGATAACTGGTATTTACGCCACATTGGGTTTTTGGGCGCTGTACCGCCTGCGGTCAAGGGCTTGTCCGCCATTAACTTCAATGACGATGAGGCAGGCGTAGTGTGTTTTGGCGAACTTAGCGAAATTGAGCAGTTTGTGGCGACTGCCAATTTCAATGCGTGGTTCAAAGGGGCGGATTTTCATGAACCTGCTGACGGCTCAAATGATCGCCCAAGCAATGTAGGGGCGAATGATTATTCGCCCAGCACCGACAACCCAAATGACAATCCTTTAATCAACCATCCCCCAACCAACGGAGCAGACGATATGAAAGAGCTAAACGATGCCATCGCCCGAGCCGAAAAAGCCGAGCAAGAACTTGCCGAATTTAAGGCAAAACAGGCAAAAGATAAGCGAGAAAGTGTGAGCAAAGCCAATAGCGATTTTGCCGAAAATCTCGTCAAAGCAGGACAGATTAAGCCTTGTGATAAAGATTTGCTTGTTCAGGTGTTAAATTTTGCTGAATTTCCAAACGACACCACCGCTGACTTTGGCGAAGGCGATGACAAAAAGCCATTGGCGGTCGCCTTAAAAGACTTTTTGAAAACCTTGCCAAGCAGTGCCAAAGGCTTAACAGGCGAGTTTGTGCGTGGTTCGGTCAATTTTAATGAACACCTATCCCACCATGAGCGAGCGGTCGCCTTGATGAAATCTGAGAACATCAGCTATGAAGAAGCGGCTCACTTAACCGCCTAATCCACTTTTAATTTTTAAGGAAGTATTCATGAGTGCAACACATCTATCGCATTTGCGTGGCAAAGACGAAGTCTTAACCAACTTGGCGTTGGGCTATATGCAGTCAGGCTTTATTGGCGAGCAGATTATGCCTGTGGTTTATACCGATAAAGAAGGCATTAAAGTGCCAGTTTTTGGCAAAGGTTCGCTGGTGGAATATGAAACCGAGCGAGCGGTGGGTGCCGCAAGCAACATCATTGTGCTTGACAAAACCACCACAATGCCTGTGGTGCTAGAAGAGCACGACTTAGCCGCAGGCGTGGATTATCGGCAGCAGCACGAGAGTCAATTTGACGAACACGCCAAAGCCACCCGTCGTGTGGTGCAAGGGGTGCAACTTCGCCAAGAAGCCGAAATCGCAAGACTTATGCAAACAAAATCGGTCTATGCGGGTGCTCACAGCAAGGACTTTGCGTCCGCCAAATGGACAAGCGATGACAGCGATTTGCAAACCATCATTGACGATGCCAAAGAGCAGGTGCGAAGTGCCACAGGCGTTACGCCAAAAACACTCGTGCTAAGCGGTCAGGTCTATACCCAAATCCGCAGAAACGCCAAACTTCACTCCTTGATTAGCGACAACGCCAACAAGCCGTTATTGAACATCAACACGCTTAAAGAGTTGCTTGAACTTGATGAAATTCTGATTGGTAATGCGGTATCAATCGGCGTGGGTAATAAGCAGGTCAAGCCGATTTGGGGTAATTTTGCCAGTCTGATTGTTCGTCCCGATCAAGTAGCAATGGGCAATGACGAAGGTGTCCCTGCCTTTGGCTACACTTTCCGTCGTCGTGGGCTACCTGTCGTGGACAGATATAGCGAAAATGGCGGTAAGGTGGAATTTGTCCGTTATACCGACATTCGTAAGTCTGCGGTGGTGGTCGGTGCATGCGGTTTCTTATTTGAAAATGTGATTTAAGGCTTAAAAAAATAAGGAGTACAACAATGGCAAATCCAACCAAATCAGCAATCGTTGCCGTTACTATGCTGGCGATGAGCGAGCTTATCGGCAACCGTTTTGTATCCGCTAAAGGCAGACAAGCCACAGCCGATGACTCTATTTTTGGTATCGTGCCTGTGGATGCCAAACAAGGCGAATCGGTGGCGGTAGAAATTTTGGGCGTGAGCATTGTGGAATCTGGCGGTGCGATTGAAGAGGGCGATAAAATCGGCTCAGACGCCCAAGGCTGTGCCATCAAGTCCGAAACAGGACAATTTATCGCTCTGTCTGCTACAAGCGGTGCGAATGAACCTGTCAAAGTCCTATTAAGATAAGGGAAGAACCAATGAAAAAAGTCCAAGTAAACACACCTTTAATCCTTGAACAAAATGGCGAGCTGGTACGCATTGACACAGGCTCGGTGATTGAATTGCCCGATGAAGTCTATAGCGAGGTATCTGCCCATACCACGCTACTTGATGATGGTTCTGACACCGAATTTGAGCTACAACCTGTTGCCCCTGTGGACAATGAAGTGGCTGCTGAAGTGTCAAAAACAGACGAAGTGGCAACAGACGAACCTGCTGCCGACAGCGAAACGGCTGACGCAGAAGCTATCCCACTCAAAAAATCCACACGCAAAAAGGCTTAACTGATGACCTGCGCCGTCCCCTATATCAGTCGTGAAGATATGATTGCTCTATGTAGCAAGGTAGAGCTTATTCAGCTAAGTCGTGATGACCTTACCGATCATTATGATTATCAAGACAGTGAGCCTGATTGGGTGGTGGTGGATAAAGCAATTACCTACGCCTGCCAAGTGGCAGATGGCTATTTGGCAGGGCGTTATGCTCTGCCGCTTCTATCTGTGCCAACACTGTTAAATACTTGGTGTGGCGACATTGCTAGATATTGGCTACACAAACGGCGGATTAACGCCAGTGAGTTACCAAAGCCTTTGCAAATCGCCTATGACGATGCTTTAAAAATGCTTGCCCTTGTCCGAGATGGCAAGGTGCATTTGGGACTGACTGACCTTATCAAAACCCAAACCACTTTACACCAAGAAAAAGGGGCGTACCGTGTGCGCTCTCGTGGTAAATCAGATTGGAGTGGCTACTAATGAGCGATAGCATGACTTTGGCGATTTTGGCAAGTGTGAAAGATAAGTTACGCCAAGGCTTGCCCAGCATTGAAGTGGATTTATTTCCTGACAATCCAGCCAGTTATCGCTTTATTCACGCTGTTGGGGCGGTATTGATTGGTTATCAGGGGTCTGAT